>JACCEA010504830.1_pt1 | contig 22557 bp, 27 predicted proteins | sample 7449851 | NCBI WGS metagenome assembly JACCEA01 (sample SAMN15323453, study PRJNA562643) | freshwater metagenome | isolation source: river surface water | place: USA:Blue River Watershed | collected 2017-08-18 | reverse complement strand
GACTAGTAATCGCCGGCTGCACGGCGGAGCGAATGCCCTCGAACACCCCGCCGACGTAGGCCGCGATGGGGTCCCAGTACTTACGGATCACCAGGGCCAGCCCGGCGACAGCAGCACCAATCCCCGCAACGATCCAGGTAATCGGGTTGGCCAACAAGGCTGCCGTGGTGGCACCAATGGCAGGCAACATCGACCAGAAAGCCAGTGCCGCTGACTTGATCGGGGCGATCAGACCGAGGGCGCCGGTCTGCAGCCGCTTCCAGGCAATCGACAGAATGCTGGCGCTCGCCCCAGTCGTGGCAGCTTGCACTTGCAATAGCGCCAAACCAGCCCGTGCCGACTGGAACGCCACCTGCGCCGCCAGGATCGGCCCCTTCACGAAGGTCCAGGCATAGCCCAGGGCAATCGTCGCCACCTTCAAGGCCAGCACAGCACCAAAGGTGCCCACCACCACTTGCGTGACGATGGGAAAGCGTTCGGCCAGCGCCGTGATGCCTTCGATGGGCGCCATCAGCGCACCCACCAGGTTGTTCAAGGCCGGCAGCAGGGCATTGCCGACCGTAATGCCGAGCCGGCTCATCTGGTTCTTCAAAAGCTGCAGGTTGTTCGCGGTGGTGGCCGAACGTGCTTCGTATTCGGCCTGCATTGAGCCGGCGTAAGCCGTCTGATCGGCCACCAATCCCACCGCCTTCTCGTAGGAGTCCATCGATCCCACCAGCTTGGCGATGTCATCGGCGTACTCCATACCGAAGAGGTCCGAGAGCGTGCCCATCAGGTCGGGGGCGTTTTTGACCTGCCGCAAGAAGGTGGTCAGAGCCCCTTGGGCATCGCGGCCGATCATCTCTTTCATGACCTCCGCCGACAGCCCGATGTCCTGCAGACCCTGCTGGAACTTCTCGTTCTGCTTGTCGGCGGTGGCCAACTTCATCAAGAGCGCGTTGATGCCGGTCGCGGCGACCTCGGGCGGCGTTTTCAAGGCCAGGAAGGTCGCGCCCAGGGCATTGAGTTGGGCGCCAGACAGACCAAACAGCTTCGCTGTGGAGCCTGCTCGGTTGGCAATGTTGAGCAGGTCGGACGCCTTGGCATCCATGTTGTTGGACAGGTGATTGATGGCATCCCCGAGCTTCACCACCTCGTCTTGCGTCAATCCGAAGATCGAGCGCAGGCCCGTCATCGCGGCACCCGCCTGTTGCCCCGACAGATCGAAGGCCACGCCCATCTTGGCGGCGTCCTCCGCAAAACGCAGCAACTCCTCGCGGGCGATCCCGGCCTGACCGGCAGCAGCGACGATGGCGCCGATGCCGTCGGCCGCCATCGGGATGCGCGTCGACATCAAGAGAACATCTTTGGACATCTGCCCGAACTGCTCGGGGGTGTCGAAGTTCACCACCTTCTTGACGTCGGCCATCACCGACTCGAACTGGACGGCTGGCTGCACCAGGCCATAGAGCGCACCACCCAAGGCCACCGCATCCATCATCTGGGCGCGGTAGGCGCTGCGGTTCTCCAGATTGCGGGCCTGGGCCTGCTGGGCACGGGTCAGGGCTTCGGTCCGGGTGCGCAGGGTTTCCAACTGGCTGCCAAGGCGTGCGGACTCGGTGCCCATGGCACGAGTGTTGATGCCCGTGCGCTGCAGCGAGGTCGAGAGTTCATCGACCGCGCCACGCTGACGACGGTAGGCTTCTTCGGCTCGAGCCGCTGCCGCACGAGCACGCTCGAGTTCCCGGGCCTGCTTGGCAGATGGTTCGCCACCTTGGCCAGCGATGTTCGCTTCCAGTCCGGAGACCTTCTGCTGCGCCGCGCGCATGGCCAGCGCCGCATCCTTGGCCTGGGCGCGCAGGGCTTCCAGTTGCTTGATGCCGGATTGCTTGTTGCCGAGCTCCGCCATGGTCGAACCCAGCTGGTTCAGCTGGGCCTGGGCGCCGCGCACGGCTGAGCCGAGGGAAGCGGCCAGCGTGGCACCGATACTGATCTGAACGGGATGCGCTGTGGCCATGGAGAAACCTCAGGAGGATGGCACGGCAGACAAGCGCCGCGCCAATGACAAGGCCTCGACCAACTCACTCACCTCTAGGGCGAGCAACTCGGATCGAGGCCAGTGGGTGTAGAGGGCGAGCTCCACCACGAGGGCGGAGAGCTCACCCGGATTCACTGCAAAAAACCGCCCAGCACCTTCTGCAGTTGGGCGTAATCCTTCATATCGAGCTGGTGGATCGCAGCCGGCGGCAGCTCGGCCAGGTTGGCGATCAGCCGGATCTCTCGCTCGGCGTCAGTGCCGGCCGACTTCTGCGCGGCCAAGTGGTCGCCCACCGTGGGACGGCGCAGGGCAATGTCGGCAATGGGGACGCCATCGTGATCGATGGGAAAGTTGAGTTTGATGCGTTCGGCAGTGCTCATTCGATGTTCTCCTTATCGTTCATCACAAGCCAATCGCCGCACGAATGGCTTCCATCTGATCGGTACCGCCCACCTTGCGCACCAGGTTGATGGCGTCGATTTCGATCAACTCCTCGTCATCGATGGTCAGCTTGTAGTAGCTGGCGGCCACCGAGACCTTGAGAGTGCTTTTGTCGCCCGGCTTCCAAGTGCCGGCATCGAGCTCCTTCCAGCCACCGCGCAGATTGACGATGACCGGTTTCGCCTCCATCCCCTGCGCCTGGATGGCGCCTCGGATGGTGATTTGCGTGGCGGCGTTATCCAGCAGGCCGAAGAGTTTGAAGACCTCCGGATCGTGATCTGCGATGGTCAGCTCGGCTTCGAGCTTTTCCATGCCGAGGTCGATCTCGACCGGCAGATCCATGCCACCGGCGCGGTGCTCCTCGGTTTTGAGGGTGAGTTTGGGCAGTTGAATCTCGTCGATGCGCCCGGCGTAACCCCGGCCGTCGACAAAGAGGTTCATGTTCTTCAGAACACGCGGCAGTTCGATGGCCATTACAGAATCTCCTCCAGATAGTCATCAACCAGGTGCGAGCGGAAGATGATGTGCTCGGCCGGATACGGCGGGGTGAAGTCGAAGTTGAAGTAAATCTTCCCGTCCGCAATCGAGGTCGGCGAGTTCAGATCCGGGTCGGCCCAGCACTTGCCACCGAGGATGGCGCCCTGAGCTTTGAGCTGACGCAGGTAGGCATTCACGCCTTCAGTGACTTCCTCGACGTAGGTCTTGGTGATGTTGCGATCCACCGCCCAAAGGTGGGCGCGCAGCAGCGACTCGTTGATCATGTCGGCGGTGCGCCGCACACTGAGGAATGCCCACTTGGGGTCCGAGGAACAGGTGCGGTTGCCCCACAGGCGGTAGCCATCTTCCTGGATGATGGTGGCGACCTCGTTCTCGTTGAGCAGGTTGGCCCGAGCATTCGGGTCACCGAGTGCAAAGTCCACCGGGCGGTGGCTGCCGACGATGCCGTTGATGACGTTGTTCGACGGCGACCACCAGAAGCCCCGGTCATTGTCGATCTTGGCAATCAGGCCAGCCACACGCGCCGACACAGGCTCGGTCACGACTGCGCCGTTCTTCATCACTTTGACGTGCGGATCGACCACGTAGATACGGGGCGAGCCCCAGTCCTCGCGGTAGTCGATGGCGGCGGCGTCCGTCGTGTTGGGACCATCGGCGATGATGACCGCGCGCAGGCGCTCGGCAATCCCCAGCAATTCGGCGACGACCGGGTTCGCCAATTGGCGAAGGCTGTCGTCCGGATCGGTGGGACGCTGGTGCGTGAAGCCCAGGGCAATCAGGATGCGTGGTGTGACTTTGGCCACCGACTGGGCGGCCAAGAGTGCCTGCAGGCCAAGGTACTGGCCGGACTCATCAACACCGCCGAGGACATTCGTTTGCGTCTCGACCTCGGTCGCACCCTCGGCGACGCGAATCACCACCACCAGCGCGCCGGCCTGATCGAAGATGCCGTCGATGGCCGTCGGCAGCGTACCGGTAGTGCCCAGCTTGGACGCTTCCAGGCGAGAGCCGGCAATCAGCACCGGGGTGTTCAAGGGAAAACTCTGCTCATCGGCATCCGGTGCGGTGCCGACGAGACCGATCACCGAAGATCGGACGGTGCGAATGGGGCGCGGGCCGTTGTCGATTTCAACGACCTCGACCCCGTGTAAAAAATGATCTGCCATGGATGGGCTCCAGAAGTAAAAAATCCGCCAGCGGCGGATCGGGAAATAAGGGGGGTGACGGCTCGACAGAATCAGGCGATGGGTTGGCCTTCATCGGCCTCGATGGATTTCTCGCAGTGGTTTGGATCAAGCCGGTCCAAGAGCCGGCACAGCACACAGGCCCAGCGCTTGCCCTCACGGGTAGCTTTGCCAGCACGACTGGAGAGCGTCTCGTCCTCGTGACCGCCAAAAGCGGCGTTGGCCAGCTGATCGTGGGCTACCGCCAGGGTCCAGGCGCGGCGACTGCCTGTCAGGGCAGCGGCCAACATCCACACGGACGCGATCACCGCAGCGATCTGGCACAGCAGCCAAATCGCCAGCATCGACAGGCGGTGTTGGATAGCCGCCATCACTGCAAAATCTCCTGCACCCGTGTCTCGGTCAGCAGACCGCTGGCGGCGAGGGCTTGCAGCCCAGCAATGGTCTGCGGATCAGTGACATCGACGTGTTCGGCCAACTTCAGCTTGTCCAGGAACACCTCGACCAGGACTTCGGTCTTGGCCGCCGTGTAGATGGCGACCAACTCCTCCATCGTGAAACGATTCATGAAGGCGAGCTTGGTTAGCGGTGTTGCTGGGAGTTGTCCGACCGCGATGGTGTTCTCCGGCGCGGGTTCAGGAAAAGCAAAGCTGCCATCGGCCTGCTTGACCATCCCGGCTTGCACACTGACGGCCGCTTTGATCCATTTGAGGTCCGGATGAAACCGGCCCTTGGGGTCCGAGTCGGTGGTCTCCACCACTTGGTCGTTATCGATTCGTATCCAGTTAGGCATCGTATGTTCCTCCATAGTCACCATTCAATGGCCACGTAACCGTGGCCGCCACTGCCACCGTTACCGCCGTTGCTGCCGTAGTAGTTGCCGTTACCACCGCCTCCACCGCCGTGCCCCCCGTTTCCGCCGCTGGCGTAGTAGCCGCCACCGCCTCCACCGCCACCCAGGAAACCACCCGCGCCGCCATGGGAGCTGCTGTTGGAGGTGTAGCAATACCCGCCCGATCCTCCGCCTCCAGGGCCACCATTGCCGCCCATCAGGGCGGTCGACTGGCCCCAGACACCGGCAGCACCGCCGCCGTTGCAGTTCAAAAGACGCGGTGTGGCAAAGGAATAGGCTTTCACCGTAAGCAGCCCAGCAGAGCCGGTCACGGCGGTGTAAAACTTCGGAACCACGCTGGCTGCGCTGGAGAAGTCGGCCGAATCGATGCCCGCCGTCGAGTAGTGCGTTCCCCACAGAGGGGTGGCGAAACTGCCGTCGATGGCAGGTCCGCCGTTGCCGTAGCCCATCGCGTTGCTCGAATTGATCGAAATCTGACCGGAATCGGTGCCATGGCCGCCTGCTCCACCCGAGCCTCCACCTGCACCTGAGATGGCGACGTAGTTCGACGACGATTGCTGCGACCATTGAGTGGTGTTGCCCCCGGCGCCGCCAATGCCACCGCCGCCTGCGCCAGCGGCGGTGTAGTGGGATTGGAAGCCCACGCTACCACCGTTGCCGCCATTACCGAGCCAGGACCCCGCAGCACCGCCCCCACCACCGCCGTGGTTTTCCGAGCCGGAGCCCCAGGAGCCGTAGCTGCCACGACCGCCCGTACCGCCGGTGTGGTTAAACAGCGTGCCGCCCGTGCCCGATCCGCCCACACCCCCGCTGCTGTAGCTGCTGCCGTGGCCATCAGCACCCTGACCGCCAGTGGCCGACAGCAGGCTGCCCACGCTGGAGCTGCCCCCATTCCCGGCCTTGGTGTTGTTGCTGCTCGAACCGCTGCCGCCGGCCCCCACGGTGATGGCCAACACCTGGCCCGGGGTGACGTCGTACTCACCCATCGCAAAGCCGCCACCGCCACCGCCGTTGCCAGCGTAGTAGGTGGTCTTGGAGCAGGCGCCGCCGCCGCCCCCACCCACCACGATGGCGCGGATGCGGGAGACTCCGGCAGGTACTGTGAAAGCATGGCTGCCTGCCGAGGTGAATTCCTGGTAGTTCTTGTATTGGCGAGGATCGACGGTATCGGTGCTCACACTTCGCAAAAATCGTCCCATTACGCCACCTCCTCAATGCCCCAGGCGTTGAAGGTCACGCTGGCCGCATTGGCCTGTACGACCACCTTCTGTCCGGCCGCCAGAGACAGCGCGGTGCGTTCCAGGACCTCTGCGGTCCCGAGGCTCACATCAAATTCGATGAACTCGCTATCGGTAGGCGTGGCAGACGCGGTCAACGCCACGCGCAACTTGGCGGCTGTCGTGCCCTTGTTGCAGGCAGCGACATTAACCACCGCTCGACGGCCGGTGGGTACTTCGTAGAGGGTCGCCAGCGTGTTGGCGGCTGGCAGCGCCGTTCCCAGAATGGACATCGAGGGGGCTCCTTAGAGTTGGGCAAGGAAGAAAGTCTTGCGCCCCAGCACTAGTTGCTGGGTCACGCTGTTGGCCGCAGCTTGCGCCGTGGCCACGGCCTGATCGGCTGCGTTTTGTGTCGCGACAATCGCCTGGTCTCGGCTACTGGCGGTTTGCTGGATCGCGGTTTGGGCCGCCGCATTGACTGTGGCAACCGTGCTGGTCTCGGTCTGTGCCATCACCGCCACTGCAGCTTCCTTGGTCTGGGTGACCGAGGCTTCTGCGGCCGTCTGGGTCGCTGTGATGGAACTCTCAGCAGCGGTCTTGGTAGCCGTGACGTTGGCAATGGCCACATCAGCCGCCGTGGCGATGGTGTCCAACGTCGCGGTCTCGACTGCATTGGCATGGGCCGACATCTCCGCCATCTTGATGTCGCCCATCTCCTCGACTTCGAGGACGGTGGCGCGACCACCGATGCGGTCGATGGCGGTGCCGAGATAGGCGAGCTCTTCTGGGGTAGCAATTTCGGCGGCGGTTTCGATCTTGGCTTTGATCGCGCGCACCGCATCGCGCAGCAAGGGGTCTTTGGCCATGAGGCGCTCCTGTCTTAAAAACCGAACTGGTGAAACACCCGCAGTTGCAGGCGGTGCAGCAGTTCGGTGAGTTGGTCTTGGCCCTGGGAAGCGGTCTCGGCCTGCGCGGCCACATCCGCATCGATGCGGGTGATGGCTTCGCGCAGGTTCAGAACGTCTTCAGAGAGCAGGTGCTGGGGGTGCGGCAGGGGGTAGCCCCGCGGTGTGCGCTCCTGTGTCATCGCTCACCCCCATCAGGTGACGATCACGCGCAGATTGCGCACGAAGGGCCGGTGCGCAGGCGTACCTGACAAGGCAAGCTTCACGCGCGTGGTGCGGTCGGCGCCAACACCGACGAGGCTCGTGGCCTTGTAGGTGCGCTCGACCCAGCCGTTTCCGACTTCCACCCCGGAAGACAAGGAGAGCGCCTGGAAACTACCCGGCGTGCCGGATTCGGCCTGCACTGCCACGCTGGATGTTCCCGGCGTGAGTGCATCGAAGGTCACCGAGACGTTGAAGGTGGCGGCAGCGGGAATGGCGCGCGAGAGGTAGTCCCCTGCGGCCTCCAGCGTGCCGAACACCAGTTGCGTGCCGGGGTACAGGATCGGGCTTGCCGTCTCGGTACCCGTCAGCTTGGCCGACACAGCCAGGTTGCCCGAGAGCTTCTCGCTCAAGGCCAGCCCCTGGTCTTCCGACAGGGTGTAGATCCGCCCCTGCGCATCGGTCGCCAGAAACTGCACGTCGGTGCCGGAAGCAGGACGCTCAACACCTGCAAGTGCCATCACATCCGACAGATTCGTCACGGTGTACTGGCCCAGCGAGACCGTCTTGCTCGTCTGAGAAAACCGGCAGCCCAGCAGCCGAAACGTCAGGTCCTGAGTCTGATGCGGCGTCCAGGTGATGCCATTGCTGGAGGAGAGCAGCACGCCGATCTGGTACGGCTGCGCCGTCACCCAGCCAGTGCGCGGGTCGTACTTGCCGAGCTCGGCCACCGACACGGCGTGATTGGCGTCATCGGTGAGCACCACGAGGGCGTACTCGCGGTTGGCTTCCAGCGCGACCGGGTCGAGCGTGATTCGCGTGGCATTGCCATCGGTCTTGATATCGGACGCCTGCAACCGGCCTTCGGTCAGCACGGTGGTGGTGGGCATCCCGACTTGCGTCTCACGGATCTGCACGATTACCGGCGCCGATCCCCCTTTGGCGGTGAACCACAACTCCAGCCCACCGATGGTGCGGCGCTCGGGTAACGTGAAGGTCTGGGCCAGTGGGTCCCAACGGCGCACCACCGTGGTTAGGATGCGGCGGCGGGTTTCGGTGACGATCTGGCCGCGCCCGACGTAGGTGGCCGAGCCGTAGCTGCCACCCGCACCGAGAAACTCCACCAGCTTCGCCCCGGCCGGAATCGCCTGCGGAATCTGGAAGCTACCGGTGAGCAGTCCCGAAGCATTGGCTGCAATCCCCGCAGGTTGAGAAATCCCGACGCCATCGAAACGCAAGGTGGCCAGCGCTTCGCTGGGGCCAAATCCTTCCACCCGATAGGACACCTGCAGCGCACGCAGGAACTGCGCTTGCTCGCTGGAGGATGCCATCACCTGCTCTGAACGACGGGTCTCGACCACCTGTTCGAGCACACCGCTCCCGGTGATCAGGCGCTCGGTCACATCCGACGCCCAGGTGGTGTTGGTCACCGTGAACTGATCCACCGCCGGGTTGAGCGTCACCCGGGCCGGTACCGGCTCGAAGGCCTGGTAGGGGTTGATCTTCATCGAACTCGTGCGGGCCAGTTGCTCGATCACCGGTGTCAGGGTGTAGTCCAAGGTCAGCAGCGCATTGCCGTTGTCCTTGGCGTGCTGGGCAGAAGCGGTGATCGGAAGTGTCAGCACTCCGGCCACAATGGCGCCGGTTTGCGCCACGCCCTGGTCCCGCAGGTCGTCATCGAGGAAGTTGTCGACGAAGAGGCCCTTCTTGGCGGACGGCTCGCGGATGTTGGCATCCACGCGCAGGCGCTCCAAGGCCATCAGGTCGTAGAGGTCGGCGATTCTCCGCTGCATCGCGGTGAGTTCCGAGACCTTGATGGTGCGAATGGCGATGTTGCGCACAACCGGTTCCGAGCCGCTGCGCCAGTCGTAGGCAATCTCGGCCAGCGCCAGACGCGAGGCCGGTACCGTGGGAGCGACGGGATTGCGCACCTGGCTGATGCCCTTGATGCGTTCAACCTGACCATCGGCGGTCAGCGCCAGCACATCGACGCGCGGCAGCTTCCACTGGTAGTCGATGTACATGGTCGAGCCCTGCACGACCCCGCTCACCTTGAAGCCGGTGTCGGTCAGATCTGTGGGTGTGATGCTGGCGATGTACTGGTAGGTGACCTGATAGCTTGATCCGGGTGCCGGCTCAGCGCCACCGGGTGACCAGTCGACCTCATCACCCACCACCTTGTAGTCGGTACCTTGGGTGTAGGTCGTGCCGCCTTGTTTGACCTCCAGCACCGCGACCACGGTCGGTTCAGTCAAGACATCGCGGCTGCCAGTGAAGGCGCCATGGACCACCGTCTCGGTCTTCTGCTGCGTGACCTTAATGTCGATCACCTGGGCGAGCTGCGGCCGATTGATCGTGACGACCATCGAGCCATTGCCCGAATCGTTGAACACCTGAGGTTCCGACGACACGCGCTGCAGATCGGGATCGATGTGCAGACGCAACCGTTGCGACTGGCTGCGCTCGACCTTGAAGCCATCGATGTTGGCACGGCCTTCTGCCACGGAGAAGATGTGCTCTTGGGCATCGGCATCGGTGCTGAGGAATCGGACACCCAACCCTTCGGTGACGTAGTGGCCGTTGGCGTCATAGTCGTAACGGGCCAGGCTCGCAATCACGCCATCGAGCACCGGCGGCTGGCGGCGGTTCTCAAGGATGCCGTTGTCCAGCACATATACCGCGTGGAAGTCTCCGGGCTGTCCGTCCGAGGTGCCCGACCCTTCCCAGCCCCAGGCGAGGGTCTCCTGAAGACGCCCGGCGCCGGGCTCCTGGTAGTTGCGCACGCCGACGGCGGGCTCGCGCAGATGGGGGTCTTCGAGTTCAGTGACCGTGCGGGTGGTGAAGCGCACACCCACGGCCACGCGGCCATCAACCGGTACGGTGAAAGTGGCCGCTGGCACCTCACGCACCGCGCCGCGCAAATAGACGCGTCCGGCCTCCAGTGTGACCAAGCCCGTGTCGGCATCGATCTGCAGATTGGCGCCGCTGACGATGTCGCCATCCTTCAAGAGCGCATCGGCCACGCCTTGCAGGCGGTGGATCAGGGTGGTCTGAATCTCGTTGAGTTCTCGGGACTGCAGGCCATCACCGGCACGGAACAAGAGCTGGGTGTAGTGCTTGGCCGGGTCAAACAGGTTGTAGTAACGCTCGATCATGGATGGCCTCGCGGATTAGAAAGTGACAACGAATTCGAAGGTCTCGCGCGTCGAAGGCTGGCGCACGATGGGCACCGAGTTCTGCAGCACGAGGAGGATTCCGGCATCCGTGATCTGGGCCGGAATGAAAAATTTCTGCCCGAGGGGTAACTCGGGATCTGTCTGGGTGCCGACGAAGAGGCCTTGCTCGCGCACGATGGAGGTCGCGGCATCCTCGAAGTCAAAGCGCACCCGGATGAACAGGTGATTCGTCGGCTCCGTGACGAGTCGATAGCGCCCAGTCGGCACCACGATCTCGCCCTCGGTGTCGGCGGCGACGAAATGCACCTCATCGACCACCCGGCGACCGACTTCGCGCAAGAGTGCGGTCTGGCCAATCGGCTCGGGGGGATGCGAGACCTTGAAGTGGGCGGTGACATCGCCCTGCTCGGGAATGCTGCTATCGGGCAGACGTCGGATCACACCCTCGCGGGCATTGGCGCTGTAGTCGACATCGAGCAGGTACTCGGTCGACTCATCCAGGGAGGTGACACGGATATCGGCCAGATGCGTAAAGCCCAGCTCGATCACCCCCGCCTCATCAAACGGGGTGCTGATTGTCTTAGTGGTGTCCCACAAGGGGTCACCTTCGCCAAGGGCGAGGTGCAAGGTTTGTTCTTTGATCGCGGCGGCAAGGGCTGCGCGACCGCTGGCAGTCAGAATCGCCATCGGGTGCTCCAGGAAATGAATGGGGAGAAATACAAAGCAGCAGCGCGCAGCGTGCCGCTGGATCAGTTCAGCGTCTGATGTGTCGCGCCGATCAGCTCGCGGGTGTCGGTCCAACTCGAAGCCGGCCAGCGCATGCCCGTCCAGCTCTGGCCGCTCCAGTTGGCACGGCCACTGGCTAAGGCCATACGCGAGGGCGCAGCCTGCGTGTGGGTGCTGCGCTCCGTGCTTCGGGTCAGCAGCCGTTGCAGGCTGGAAGACGTTTCGGCAAATCCGTAAGGCGTCACATCGGTGAAGCCTGAGACAGTGACGTCCATCTCGGTCAGGGTGCGCCACTCGACTTCGGCCAGATCACCCAAGGAGATATCGCCTAGGGTGGGCAGCGACCGGATACGAAGCAGTGCACGCCGGGGTGTGCGGGTATTGATCTCGCCCAACACGACTTCAGAGAGCATCACCTGTGCCCGCTGGTACAACCTTGGCCGCCAGCCGGCCGCATCAGGCAAGGCTGGATTGCCTCGGGTGTGATCACGCCGCACAAACCCTCGGTCCAGGCTGGGCACCGATTCGCCCAAGGCCCACATCCCCAGCGCCTGATCGGCACGGGCCTGGACGCGATGGACAGCGATAGGTTCGCGATGGGCCTGCAGACTCAGGGGCGGCACCACCAGATCACCCGGGTGGCCACGAAGGCTGCGCTCCAGCACTTCGATGCGGATCAGCCGATGCGGTGTGGCGGAAAGCTTGTCACAGCCACCGAGGGTGATCGCCTGCCCCTCTTCACGCCAGGCAAAGCGCGGCAGGTTGGCATTGATGTCACCTAAAGGGGTGCTGTCGGAGAGCACCACCATCGCTCGTGCGAAGCGACGCTCAGGCAGCAAAGACTGTGCATCCGGCAGTCCCCGCGCATTGGCCAGCGTGAAGAGGTGCGAATGCAGGATCTCCTCGTTGCGCGTATGCCCGGGATCGCCCAGAGCCGAGAAGTCGAGCAGATACCGGTCGATCAACCTCGCCACCGCAAATCGAGTTGCCTCGCGCGTGGGCGTCAGCACGATGTCGGTGGGTGCGTTCGCCCATTGGCGAACCCTACCGAACGATAGCTTGGTCTTCCCGTCCCGCCAGAACACGCCGCTGTGGTCCGAGAGCAGCGCGTCACCCAGTCGACTCTCGTCAAGCACCACCCGGCGCAGGTCATGGCCGTGGTAGATCCGTGACAGACGAGAGCGTGCCGGTGCCGACAGTCGGGCAATAGCGATCAGGTTGGCAATTGCCGTGTCGCTGTCGAGCACCTGTCCCGGGTCGAGTTGGAACTCGGCGAAGTGAACACCGGGCGGTTCCTGCTCGACCGTGGCGCGCATCCCGACCCAGGACAAGGCCGTCGATAGTGCCGCCGGTGTGCCACGCAGCCGCTGCCACAGAATCCCTTCGGCAATGGCGCGGCGGGGTTCCGGTAAGTACGGGAGCAATTCACCGAGACCGTACTCCCAGATCAGCCAGGGCAAGAGCGGATCAGTCGGATCGGTCTTGAACTGGCGGATCGCATCGGCGGGCAGTGCCAGCCGGGCGAGCGGGTCGGTCGCCAGCGAGAGCGCCTGCTCCAGCGGCGTGGCATTGGCGGGCAGCAGATGGTCAGCAGTCATGTGCCCTCCAGCGCAGAACGGCGGGCGCTATCGATCCCGCCCCGCAAATTCCAGATTCAGATTCAAGAGCCGCACCGCCTGGTTGGCGTTGGCACGGATATCGGTCGTGGGTGAATGCAGCTCGACCTTGTGCACGCCGGGGCGCTGCAACTGGCCAATCACCCAGGACGGTGTCAGATCCCAGCCCAGCCCCGACTGCGCCGCCAGTGCGTCCTTGAGGCGGGGGGCGATGGCCTCGAAGGCGGCCATTGGCGTGTCGGGATAGAGCCAGATGCGGGCGGTGACGGTGACGGGAATCAACTCGGCCGCCACCACCTCGACGGTGTCGGTGAGCACCCGGATGTCGTCGCGCAGCACCACCGAACGGACAGCCTCCAGCACGGCACCCGGTACCGTCTCCTCCTCTCCCTTGGCCAGCACGCTGATGCGCACCCGCCCGGGTTCCGGGCTGTCGACCTCGACATCGGCCACGTCCGGTGAAGCGGAAAGCGCCCAGTAACGGTAGTGCGCGGCCCCACCGGCATTGGCAAAGCCGATGATGCGTTGGCGGGTGCGCAGCCGAAGCGCCTCGTCGGTCTCATCGACCAGGCGCGTGACACCGTAGAAAGCCGCCAGGTGATCCAGATCACTACCGGTGGCAAAGGCCAGGAGTGAGGCCTTGGCAGCAGCGTTGATTCGGTTTCTCAGCAGCACCTCCCGGTAGGCAGCCACTTCCAGCAACTTCACCGCCGGGTCCGAGGCCAGGAGCGCCGAATAGTCGGGGTAGCGCGATTGAAACTCGGTTTGCAGTTCCGAGAAGATCGTGTCGAAAGACAAGGGCTCGATGACGGCCGGCGTGGGCAGGCTCGCCAGATCGTTGAGTGTCGTCATTCACACCTCCAGGCCGGTGAGTACGGCTGCTTTGCCGTCAGGCAGGTAGATGCCTTCCAGATCAAGCACGACTTGCCCGACCGTGGCCGAAGCAATGCGCACACGGGTGAGTTTGAAGCGTGGCTCCCAACGGGCAAGCGCTTCGGCGGTCGCGGAATACAGGTCCATGGCAAGCCTCGGGGTCATGGGGTTATCGACCAGGGCGGGCAGGCGCGAGCCATAGTCACGGCGCATGACCCGAGTGCCGATGCGGGTGGTCAGGATGTCGCGGATGCTCTGGCGTAGGTGGTCGATGCCAGCCAGGGTCTGGCCGGTTTGGGCGTTGATTCCAAGCACTTCGGATCTCCGAGCGTGTTCTGCTTGCTTTTATCTCATTTTGAGATAAACTGCTCCCATGAAAATCATCAGCAACAGTGCCTTGCGGGCCTTCGCTGCCGATCACCCTCAGGCCGAAGCCCCATTGCAGGGATGGCGGCGGGTGATTGAGAAGAACCGGTTTGCCAACTGGGCCGAGCTCAAAGCCGCCTTCAATGCGGTGGACAAGGTCGGCGAATTGGTGGTGTTCGATATCGGCGGCAACAAGTACCGTCTGATCGCTTACATCCGGTTCGAGAAGCAGATCGTTTACATCAAGGCGGTGCTCACTCACCGGGATTACGACAAAGGAGCGTGGAAATCATGAATGCAACCATCGACGTGAAGCACCTGCTCCCAGTCTGGGAACAGTTCCGTACCGCTACTGACATCGCCCCCATCCGGGATGAAGCGCACTACGCACGGATGAGCGAAATGCTCGAAGCCCTGCTGGATGAAACCCAAGGCAACGAAAACCATCCCGCCATGGGACTGGTCGACATCGTGGGCGACCTGATTGAGGACTACGAAGCCGAGCACCACCCGCTACCCGAGGCCACGGGTGTGCAAGCCCTGAAGTTCCTGATGGAACAACACGGCTTGAAGCAAAGCGACCTGTCTGAGATCGGCAGCCAGGGTGTGGTGTCGGAAATCCTGACGGGCAAGCGCGAGCTCAACATTCGCCAAGTGCGCGCGCTCGGCGAACGGTTCGGGGTTTCTGCTGCGACCTTCGTTTAAAGGGCCAGATCGCACTCAATGCGAGTGATGGTTGGAGTTGCCTCCAGCATCCAGGATGGTGCCCGTGGCTGAAACGTTGCCGGTTACCTGAATATCACCCTCGATGCTTGCCCCAGCACTGCCACTGCCTTTGCCGATAAGCCCCTTGAGGTAGGTAAAGAGCTTCTTCACCAGTACCGTACCGGTAAAGGTGCTGTCTGCAGCATCAGCAAGAAGGCTCGGCGTAGAGAGCGTTGTCCCGTCATCACGCAGTTCCAAGGTGGTAGCCCCAATCTCCAACACGATCTTGCCGCCCGCCGGCACCGCCAAACGCCAGTGGTGTTGGGCACGGTCGTACTCCATCACCGCTCCATCCTTGAACAGGGTGCGTGAGACGTCTTGTGAGTCGGCCGGCGCTGGATGGTCTGCCCGGTAGATCGAGCCCACCACCACGCCCTGGTTGAGATCGCCACCGGGGGCAACCAGCAGCACCTGCTCCCCCGGCTCGGGCGGATGCCAGGTCCGATCAGGTCCGGCGCGCAGCGTCGCAAAGGGCAACCAGCCGGTGGTGATGGGGCCGGCCTGCACCCGCACACGGGCACGCGCGGTGTCGAGTGCCACCACCTGGCCCATCAGGGCCACATTGCTGATGCGCCGCTCGGCCTCGGTCATGTCCTGGTGCAGGTTGCGCTCGCTCATGAACTTGGCTCCCGGTAGTGGGTGTCGACCGGCTGATAGCTGTACTCATGGCTGACGCCAACCTCCGGCACCCAGCTCACCAGAACCTGCAAGGGCAGCACCCCGTCATCGATCACAGGCTTGGTCCAGTAGCTGACCTCGAAAGACAGTCGCGCCGCCAACACCGGCGTATCGCCATCTCCACCCTGATCGACTTCAGTACGGGTCAGGCGGGTGCCTTCGACCAGCAGACCGAGGGTCTCGTCGGCATCGAGGATGGCTTCCACTGCTTGCGCCAGCAGATCGGCCTCCTCGGCCGCCGCCTCGCCACTGGCGATGATCTCGACCGACAGCTCAAGTTTGCGATAGCGCAGGCCGGGATCGGCGTTCGGTTGATCCTCGATACGCTCGTCACGGGTGTAGATCAGGATGGCGGGCAGTTTGGCAGTGAACAGCGGGGTGCTGCGGTGGATGCTGATCCTGTTGGCGCTGATGCGCGGATCAATCGCCGGCAACTGCGCCACCAGTCGCTCCTTGACCGCCTCACGGATCAAGGTGCGCGGATGTTTCATGGCCGCCCCCTCCCTGCGCACCCCTGTGCAGCATCAGTTTCAAAAAGCCGTGCCCATCGGGGCGTACCTCGACGATCAGGTAGAGCACGCCTTGCACGGTGACGGCATCGCCCTCGGTCGGGGTGGCTGGCAAGTCGGCCTGCCGCACCTCCAGTACCGGCTGGACCATGGACACGGGCACACCGGTGCTGGCGTCCAATTCCTGGTGAGCAGCGGTGAACACGCCCCGGCCCGGCAGCGCCTCGGCTTGTCCCTCAAGGTGAAACACCACCGGCTCACCGAAGGTGGTGAGCACGATGGATGACATGGCACGGGTCAGATCACCGAAGACCGTCATGGTGCAGGCCAACCATTGCTGGAAAAGAGCCGCACGGTCAGTGCCGGACGCTTCACGATGGGCAGCGGGTTGGACTGGGTGTAGATGTCTACGCCGGTGCCGTTCGGACGCGCCAGCTGGTGGGCGTAGAGCTCCTGGCCGTAGGTGCCGACGGCTTCCATCAGGTTCGCGGGCGCGAAGTAGGTGCGGAAGGTGTCGAGCGTGCCCAGTGGGAAGGCCACCCCTTCGCGCGGTGGGATCAGGCGCACGGATGTACCGTTGGCCAGCGTCACCGTGCCGAAATACTCCTCGAACAGGATGGAGCCAAAACGGAAACCCCGGCGCACATCGTCACGCAGCGGGTTGGTGCCGGCGGTGCCCTGATAGAAGGTATAGGCTTCCTTCACGGTCTTGTGCTTGACCAGCGCATCGAAGAACTCGGGGCTGACCAGGGCATGGATGGTGGTCATCATCTCGCCCTTCAAGTTCTCCTCAATATGTCGGGCCACTTGGGTGCAGTGGATGACCATGTCCTCGGTGCCCCCGAACACAAAATCCACCTCCGGTTTCTGGATGTCGAACTCGTCGTGCCAGTCGTACAGCGTGTTTCCAGCACCGTCCTTGGTGATGCCCAAGAGCGCATTGACGCGCATGTACTCCAGCGTCTGCGCGTGCTTGGCGCGCATCCGGGCCAGCTTGCGGGTCATCACGGTGACCAGCGGGTCTTCACCCGCGGCGAGACCCAGACCTCGGATGCCCTGGATCTCCTCGGGCAGCACGACATCGTTGTGCGGAATGTGGGGCACGGCGAAGGAGCGCACCGAACGCTTGTCGGTGGTGCCGACGGTCGCCGGAGCCCCGAGCGCCACAGCCGGCAGCAGACGCAGCTCGCCTTCAATGGACTCGATGGTGACGTTGCGCTGGGAAATCGGCTCGGGGGCAAACAGCCCCAGCTGGCCGACACGTCCATAAGGGTTGGGCAGCATCTGGATGGCGGCCGACATCTCGGCCAGCGTGAAGCCGCCCGCATCAAAAGGATTGACGATCACGGTCATAAAGGAACTCCTGAAAATTTGGTTCAGGCAGCGGCGCGCACGACGATGCCGTGGGCGGCCAGTTGCTGGTGTTTGAGGGATTGGGCGGCGGCGTCCGCCACCGAGGCATCGAAGGCCAAGGCGCGGTCAGCGACGATGACCTGGCCACGGGCAATCACCACCGCCTGGGTGTCGGTGTCGGAAGCAGCGACCGGATGCAGCAGCACGGCATTTGCGATCTCGGCGCCTTCCAGCCCTGTGGTGGAGGTCGCTGGTGACAGGGCATAGACGCCCGTGGCGGTGATTCGGCCGAGCACGGCACCAAGTGGATAGGCTGCACCGGCCTTCAAGGTCACGGTCTCGCGGGTGTAGTCCGGGTCGGACTCGTGCTTGACCAGATCACCGAGGCTCAAAGGAGAAATAAAAGGTGTGCTCATTTACGGGCTCCATAGGCTTGGGCCGCTTTGACCAGCGGGCTGTCAGCAACAGATTGAGGTTTCGAAGTGGGTTGCTGCGTGGCCTCGGCGACGATGTCTTGCGCGACATCACGCTCAGCGGCCTGCTTCAGTACCGACTGACGCAGCGCATCCGGGGTGACGCCACGCGCCAGGGCCTGCGCGGGATCGACCGTGACACCGAGGCGTTTGGCTTGGGCGGCGATCTCGGTGAGCTCCGCGAGTTGGCGGCGCAGTCGCTGCTCGACCTGGGCGGTGATAGCTGCTTCATCGAGCGGCGGCGTGGTTTGCGGTGACTGCGCCGGGGTCGGTGCGCTGTTCTCTTCGGTGTCGTCCACCGGCGTGACGGGGTTGTGATCATTCATGGAGATCTCCTTCGGGGATGGTTGGGATCGGGAAGTGGTGCGAGTGGCCGACGGCGAAGCGGCCTTGTTGCGCAGGCTGCGGCCGGCAGACATCGCCAACTGGCGTTGCAGGGCCGTGATTGCTTCAGAGCGGGTGCCGATCTGATCGGCCAGGCCTGCCTGCAGCGCCGCCTCACCGCGATAGACACGCGCCTCGGTGTCGCGGATGGCCTCCACCGTCAGGCGGCGAAACCCAGCGACCAGGCTGATGAACTGCTCATGGAGCTGATCGATATCGGCCTGGATGTCGGCAGCGACCGGCGCCGGGAGTGGTGCGTGTGGATGGCCATCGACCTTGTGGGTGCCGGCGTGCAGGAAGGTGTAGTTCAGGCCGGCCTTGGCATCGGCCACCGACTCATCGACGTGCACCGCGACCACGCCGATGGAGCCCACCTCGGCGGTGCGGGTGGACGATTGGCCGCAGCACCAGCAAGCAGTACGGCATCCCCAAGGGCCTGCCTTACCTGACGGGCTTCGTGATCCACTGCGAGATCATCGAAGAGTCCCTGGCGGCGTGAGGAGCGCAACGTGGCCGCCATCTCCACCACCCCAAAACTCGAAGCCAACTACGACCAGTTCATCGCCGAACTGACGGCACTCACCCGCAAGCACGGCGTCGCCATCCAGTCGGTCGGTGGCGTGATCCTGGCCGACGCCCCGGGCGAGTTTCGCAACGTCACGTACCGCGCCGACATCAGCAGCGGCGACCTTTATCCCGAGTTTGCGGAAAACTGACGCATGCGCTGCGCCTCGAAGGCCCGGCGCAGCACGTAGCTGCGGACCAGCGAAACGGCCGTGAAAACGAGTCCGATCACCAAGTTCTCCTGCAGCGTGGCGTGCAGACCGAAGAGTGGAAACACCACCCATTGGGTGGCCACCGCCACCCCATAGCCGACCAGCACATTGGTCACGGCTTCCACCAGCGACATCCAGCGCGACTGCTTCACGGCGCCTCCTCGACTTCGTCGGCGGCATCCACAGTGCCGACCACATCATCAAACCGGATTCCATCCGATTCCCGTATCGCCTGCGCGCCGGCGTAGTCCTGCCACCTGCGAACGATAGTGTCCACGTACTTCGGATCGAGCTCAATCAGCCTTGCCTGGCGACCGGACTTCTCGGCGGCAATCAGCGTCGTACCGGAGCCACCGAAGGGGTCGAGCACCAAATCGCCCGGGCGGCTGGAATTGCGGATGGCGCGCTCGACCAGTTCCACCGGCTTCATCGTCGGGTGCAGATCGTTCACACGCGGCTTGTTGAAGTGCCACACGTCCCCCTGGTCGCGGTCGCCGCACCAGTGGCGATTGGCGCCCTCGGGCCAGCCGTACAGGATGGGCTCGTATTGGCGCTGGTAGTCCGAGCGCCCCAGCGTGAAGGTGTTCTTGGCCCAGATGATGAAGGTCGACCACTTGCCGCCGGCCGCCCGGAAGGCGGACTGCAGCGTGTCCAGTTCGCTGGAGGACATGGCGATGTAGATCGCCCCCTGACAGTGCGCGATCATCGGTGTCAGCGCCGCCTTGAGGAAGGGTTCGAAGTCCTCGCCCAGGTTGTCGTTCAAGATCGGGCGGTTCGTGCCGCGCAGCTTATCCTTGGCGCTGTTGGCGTAATTCACGCCATAGGGTGGATCGGTCACGACCATGTGGGCTTTCTCGCCAGCCATCAGCAGGGTGTAGCTCGCAGCATTGGTGCTGTCCCCGCACAGCAGCCGGTGCTGGCCCATGATCCAGACATCACCAGGCTTGGACACTGGGGTGACCGGCACCTCGGGCGCGGCGTCCTCGTCGGTATTGCCCTCGGTTGTGGTTTCCTCGCCGGCCATGATCTCCAGCAACTCATCGGCATCGAAGCCAGTGAGCGCGAGATCGAAGTCGGCCTCCTGCAGCTCAGCCAGCTCCAGGCGCAACAGTTCCTCGTCCCACCCGGCGTTCTCCGCGATCTTGTTGTCGGCAATCACCAGGGCCCGACGCTGGGTCGGGGTCAGGTGCTCCAGCACCACCACCGGCACGGTAGCCAGCCCCAGCTTGCGCGCCGCCGCCAAACGCCCGTGACCGGCCACAATCACGCCGTCCGACCCGGCCAGGATTGGCGCGGTAAAGCCGAATTCGGCGATGCTCGCCGCGATCTGGGCGATTTGGGCCTCGGAGTGGGTGCGGGCATTTCGGATGTAAGGCAACAGGCGCTCGATGGGCCAGTGCTCCAGTTTGTCAGCGAGCCAGGCTTGCATCGGTGTTCTCCAGTCGTTCTGATTCGACCTCGGCAAAGGTCTGTCCGGTGGCCAGCAAGGTCACCGGGATGCCGGGGTGGTTTTGTTGGAAGCGCTTGACCGCCACGTCGGTGTAGGACGGGGCCAGTTCGATGGCGCGGGCCACGCGATTCGTCTTCTGCGCGGCCAGGATGGTGGTGCCGGAGCCACCGAAGGGCTCGAAGACGACGTCACCCGGGTCCGAGTACGCGAGCAAGATGTGCTCTGGCAGCGCCACCGGAAACACCGCCGGATGATCAATGTCCCGACCGATCTTGCCCTTGTGGCGCATCACGCGAATTACGCTGTCCGGGATGCGGTACTCCTGGGTGGGCTGCCCGGCATGGGTCCAGCCACCGACTTCACCATCCTTGCCGCGCATCGCGGTCGATGATCCGTCGGCGCGCAGGTGCGAGTCCTGACCTGCATGCTTACACGGCACGATCTTGTTGGGTTTGCGGCTTTCGCGGTTGAAGTGGAAGACGAACTCGAAGCTGGGTGCAAAACGGCCTGCCCAGTCGCCAGGCATCCCCGGCCCCTGGTCCCAGACGTACCAGCCAAAGCGTCGCCAGCCTTGCGTTCGCATCCAACTGATCCAGCCATCCCAATACGGGATGAACTCGTTGTCGCGGTGGATCAGTCCCAGATTCACCAACACCTGACCGTCGCCGGCCATCGGTAGGTTGGCAAAGACACCGCGCATCAGCGCATCCCAGTCGGCGATGCCCTGGGTGTAGTTGCGCTGCTGACCGTAGGGTGGGCTGGTGAAGCACAGGCTCGCCCGATCGCCCGCCATCAGCGCGGCGACCACAGCCGGATCGGTGGAGTCGCCGCAGATCAGGCGATGCGCACCCAGTTGCCAGATGTCGCCCGGTTGGCTGACCGGGGTGACGGGTGCCTCTGGAATGTCCTCGTCGACGGGTTCGCCAATGGGCAAATCCTCATCGGCACGCACGGCCTCTTCGATATCGCCAAGCAGGTCGGCCAGTTCCTCATCGCTGAATCCGGTCAATGCCAGATCGAAGCCCGCCGCCGACAGGTCGGCCAACTCGATAGCAAGCAGTTCCTGATCCCAGCCGGCCTGCAACGCCAGTTGGTTGTCGGCCAGGATGTAGGCGCGGCGCTGGGTGGGCGTCAGGTGGTCGAGCACCACCACGGGCACGGCGTCCAGATCGAGTTTTCTGGCGGCGGCCAAGCGACCGTGACCAGCGAGAATGCCGCCGTCTTCCGACACCAAGAGCGGCGCGGTAAACCCAAACTCGACGATGCTGGCGGCGATCTGCGCCACCTGGGCGTCGGAGTGGGTACGGGCATTTCTCTGGTAGGGCTTGAGCCGATCCAGTGGCCACATCTCGATGCGGCTGGCCATGGCGGGAGTGACGGTCATCGGGAGAGTTCCTCCAGAGCTTCGCGGATCGCCTCCATCAGCAGGTCTTCCACCACGCGCTGGTCGGGCTGTGCGACCACGGCCGCCACGATCTGCGGGGCGACCTTGCGAGGGATTTGCTGGATGCGGTCACGCAGCAACCGCGCGAGGTTGAAGTGCTTGACCTTCACCTCGTCGGCGTTGAGCAGCTTGCCCGTGCGTTCTTCGAATTCGAGTTTGGCCAGGCGCGCGGCATAGGCCTCGCGGATGGCGCGGCTGGTCTGGTAGTCAGGCGCGGCAATGCGGCCGGTTTCCAGAGGCGGCTGCAACTCGCGGTTGGCAACCGGTGCAGTGGAAACCGGGGTGGAAACAGGTGGGGTTGCCACCTTGGGCACAGGTTTCAAAGCGCCGGTGTTCAGGTTCTGTGACGGCAGCGTGTTGCGCGCCCACTGGGCATCGGCTTTGGCCGAGTCGATCTTGCCGTCGGGCTCGACGCTGATGCGCCCGGCCTTGATGGCCTTGGCCACAGCGGTGTGGCTGACGCCACGGTGTTGGGCATAGGCCCGGATCGACAGTCCCATCGCATTCCTCCGGGCCGGGCGGGTCAATCAATCGTCAGGGGTGGATCACCTCGGCGTGGAAACGGGTGGAAACCTGGGTGGCAACTGGCAACCTCTTTTTGTCGCTGGCGCTAGGCAAGCCGGGTGGTTGGCGCGTCCCCCGCTTTTTAGAT
>JACCEA011923310.1_pt1 | contig 22594 bp, 22 predicted proteins | sample 7449851 | NCBI WGS metagenome assembly JACCEA01 (sample SAMN15323453, study PRJNA562643) | freshwater metagenome | isolation source: river surface water | place: USA:Blue River Watershed | collected 2017-08-18 | reverse complement strand
TTTATGTGGCCTGCCGCATTGGAGACGCCAAGCCCGACGAGGTGATGGGCGCCATCTGGCCCTACCTGGTGGCCCTGCTGGTGGGTGTGGTCGTGATCGCCGCCTTCCCCGTCATCTCCACCATCGCCTTGTAAAAAGGCAAGGGGCCATCGCATGAAATTCGTCAACACCTCCGTGCTGCGCATCGCTTACGAAGAGTGGAACCCGGATGCCGATCGCACCGTGATCCTGCTGCACGGCTGGCCGGACAGCCCTCGCACCTGGGCGCACATTGCCCCGGCTTTGGCCGCAGAGGGCTGGCGGGTGATCGTTCCTGCATTGCGTGGTTTTTCGCCCACCACCTTCCTGCGGCCTGATACGCCGCGCAGCGGTCAGCTGTCGGCGCTGGGGCGCGACCTGCTGGAACTGATCGAGCAGCTGCAACTCGAGCGGCCTGCGCTGGTGGGGCACGACTGGGGTGCGCGCGCCGCAGGCAACGCCTGCGCCCTGCAGCCGGGGGTGGCCAGCCATCTGGTGCTGATGTCGGTGGCTTACGGCACCAATTTGCCTGCACAGTCCTTGTCGCTGGCGCAGGCGCGCAATTACTGGTACCACTGGTACATGGCCACGCCACGGGGTCAGCGCACGGTGCGCGAATCGCGCAACGCGTTCGCGCAGATCATGTGGGACACCTGGGCGCCGCCGGGCTGGTACACGCCCGAAGAATTCGAGGCCACCGCCCAGGCTTTTGCCAACGAGGATTGGCCGGAGGTGACGCTCAACTCTTACCAGCACCGCTGGGGCCATGCGCCAGGCGACAGCCGCTACGACGCGGACGAGCAGGCGCTGGCGCAGGTCTCGCCGCTGGATGTGCCCACCCTGGTGTTGCACGGGGGAGCCGATGGCGTCAACGGACCTGAAACATCCGAAGGCAAGGCGCACTACTTTCTGAACCGCTACGAACGCAAGGTGTTGCCGGGCATCGGGCATTTTCCGCAGCGTGAAGCAGCGCAGCAGGTGGCAGCCGAGTTGATCCGCTTCCTCGGGGCCTGAGCGCACAGCTGTTGCAGGGGCGATGACGGAAGGCCTTGCGCCTGTTCATGCAGAAAATCGGGCACCGAATTCACCGATTCCGGCGAATCAAACGAATACTGCGAATTTGCTTAACTTATCATTCGTGCCATACCGCTTGCGGTGGAAGGAGTGGATGGCATGACGAAGTTGCAGGCAGACGAGCCGTTGGCACCGAAGCAGGTGGTGGCGCTGGTGGACGATGAAGTGCAGATTGCTCAGGCGCTGCAGGCGCTGCTGTCTTTCAAGGGCGTGTCTTCCAGTGTCCACCACAGTGCGGAGTCTTTGCTGCAGGCGTTGGTGGTTGCTGACGGCGAGCTTTATCTGAAAGGCGAGGACGGCGTACCGGCCTTGCTGGGCGCGGCGGTGCTGGACCTGAATCTGCCGGGCATGAACGGGGCCGATCTGGTGGTTGCATTGCGCCGGTTGCAGCCCCGATTGCAGATCGTGATGATCACCGCCGCACTGGATGGCAAATTGCAGGAGCGCGCGCAGGACCTGCAGGGCGTGACCGTCCTGTCCAAGCCGTTCACCCTCGAATCATTGGAGAGTGCCTTGCAGGTGGCCTGAGCATGCTGCACAGCCAGACCACCCTGATTTTGGCGGCCTTGCTGTTTCTGGCCTTGCCAGTCATGGTTTGGCTCGCCTTGCGGTCCACGTCGGAGCGTGCAGTGGCCTGGTGGTGCGCTGGCGGATGGATGGCAGGAACCGGCATCGTGCTCATGGGCCTTCGGCCGTGGCTGCCGGCTGTGGTCAGTTTTCAAGTGGCCAACACCTGTGTGCTGGGCAGCCTCGTGCTGTGGTCCCAGTCTTTGCGGGTCAGCTGCGGCCAGCCCTGGCGGCCAGCTGTCGTGGTGACTTTGCTCTTGCTGTGCGCCGGCTTCTACAGCCTGGTGCTGGCCTGGGCCACGCCGTCCATGCGTGGGCTTCTGGTGCGGGTGGCGCTGGGCCTCTTGGCATTTCACACCGCTTACTGGGCCTGGCGCCTGTCGCGCCACCTGCGCAGCGGCAACGCCGCCACCATCGCGGTCGCCTACCTGGTGCTGGGCCTGATGCTCACTGTGCAAGGCATCTGGACTGCGCATGCGATCTCGGTGCCCAGTCCGTTCAGCAACACCTGGGATGCCAGCCTGCTGGCGCTCACCGCGCTGGTCACCGCCATGATCTGCCATTTTTGTTATGTGGGCATGGTGCTCGACCAGGCGGCCAACGAGAGGGTGGAGGCCCAGTTGGCACAGCAGGGCCTGAGGCACGCGCAGTGGCTGGGTGCGGAACTCCAGCGCATGGACCGTCGCCGGCGCATGGCAATCCTGTCGGGGTCGCTGGCGCATGAGCTCAACCAGCCTTTGACGGTGGCCCTGATGAATGCGCAGCTTGCCCAGCGCCAGTTGGGCGCTGGTGCGCCTGCCACCGCTGTGCTGGTCAAGCTGCTGGAGCAGGTGGAGGCGGGCATCGACCGCACAGCCGCCATCCTGCAGCGCATCCGCGCCGGCAGCGATCCGGACTGGCCCGGGCTGCGTGAGGTCGATCTTCATCGGGTCCTGGAGCAGTCGCTGGCCCAGGTCGAGCCCGACATGCGGCGATTGGGGGTGGACCTTGCACTGGAGCGTTCGCCTGGACCACTGCTGTGTCTGGGGGATGAGCTGGCCTTGTCGCAGGTGCTGGTCAACCTGATGCGCAACGCTGTGCAGGCCATGGCAGACCAGCCGCAGCGCCTCTTGTCGGTGGTCTGCGGTGAGGAGCAGGGCCGGCTTCAGGTGAGGGTGCTCGATACAGGCCCGGGCCTCAGTGCCCCCTTGAATGAACGCTGGGGCGAGCCTTTGCTGTCGACCAGAACCGAGGGACTGGGCATGGGCCTGGCGATTTCGCTGGACATCGTGGCACGCCACCGAGGCGAGCTGAGCCTGCGCAACCACCCGCAGGGTGGGGCAGAGGCGCTGCTGAGCCTGCCATCCCTGCCGCAGCCTGGCGGAGGCCAGCCATGACCGAACTGCTGGACCTGGCCACATCGTTCAAGATCAACGCCTGGTTTTACCTGCTCATGTCGCTGACCACCTGGCTGGTGCTGCGCCGCCCCGCGCTGTGGCCGGTGCGTGTGTGGTGTCTGGCCGGTGTGTTGGCTGGCGTCAGCGTATGGCTCATCAGCCTGCGAGGCAGCATCGGTGACGTCTGGACTTACGCGGTGGCGCAGCCCATGCTGCTGGCCTCGTACCTGACCTATGCCCAGGCGATGCGCATGGACATCGGGCGCGCCTGGTCCTGGCGTGTGCTGGGGGCTGTGGTCGTGGCTTACGCACTGGTCATGGCTTACGGCTTCGAGCACCGGCATGCCTGGGGCATGGCCGTGCTGGTGCGAACCGCCAACAGCGCGGCACTGGTGGCCCTGACTGTTTCCGCCGTGGCGCTGGCACGCCACGAGCGCAGCCGCAATGCCTTGTTCATGGTGCTGGGTTTTGCGCTGTTCACGGCCAGCATGCTGACCAATCTGGCAGTCAGCTGGATGGGCCGTGCGGTCTTGCATGCCATGCAGCAGGGGGTGTTTAACCATGTCATGGGATTGGTCTCGCTGCTGACCATCTTGATGGTCTACATGGGCTATCTGGGTCTGGCGCTGGAGCGCGTGCAGCGCAGCAACCTGCAGCTGCGTCAGGCGCAGTGGCAGGCCCAGCAGTGGCGTGAGCAGGCGCATGCCCTTACGCTGCTTGACCGCCAGCGAACGCTCTCGGTGCTGGCCAATTCATTGGGGCACGACATCCTGCAGCCACTGAGCGCCTCCAAGCTCAACGCACAATTGGCGCGGCGCATGGCGCAGGCCGAGACGGTGGATGCGGGCCTTGTGACCCAAACGCTGGAACGGGCTGTGGACGGTCTGCGCCGCAGCGCCGGACTGATCGATCGCATTCGGCATTTTCTTCGCCCGGAACCGATGAATCCGGACACGGTGCGACTGCAATCCGTGGTGCAGGACGCCAGGAACCTGCTGCGCCAGGAACTCATGTACAGGGGAATCGAGCTTCAGGTGGCCATGCCCGTGGCAGATGTGTGCGTGCGCGCGGAAGTCCTGCCTTTGACACAGGCTTTGCTGCAGGTTCTGCGCAACGCCATGCAGGCCGTGCAGGGCCGCTCGCGTCGCGTCATTTCAATGGCGCTGCAGACCCGTGGGAATGAAGCCTGCATCGAGGTGCTGGATTCGGGCTCCGGATTTTCGTCGCACCTGCTCGATGAACCGCCCACCGGTGCGCAGCCCGTCGTGGACGGTCTGGGCGGTCTGGGTCTGTACATGACGCGCGGCATTCTGACGCAGTTCCAGGGCCAGTTGTCTCTGGACAACCATGGCGCTGGGGGGGCACGGGTTCGCCTGATCCTGCCGCTGGCGCAGCCCGCTCAGGCCTGAGTGCTCTGCTGCACCGACAACATTTGTTTACACCGTGAGCATGTCTTTTCTGTAAGCTTTTCCCAGGTCCGGTGCAAACGGACCCCACATCGGCAACAGAAAGGACAACATCGATGAAACCCGCATACCGTTTTCCCTTGGCACAGGCCGTTCTGGTCTGCGCCGGCGTGGCCGTGCTGGCAGGCTGTGACACCATGACCCCCGAGCAGCGGGGCGCCACCACCGGGGCCGTGATCGGCGCGGTGGCCGGACAGGTGGTGGGTGGTGATACCCGGGGAACCGCGATTGGCGCGGCGCTCGGCGGCTTGGGTGGCTACGTCTGGTCGCGCCAGATGGAAGAGAAAAAGCGCCAGATGGAGCAGGCCACGGCCGGTACCGGCACGGTGGTCACGCAGACCGCCGACAACCAGCTCAAGCTGAGCATTCCGAACGACATCTCGTTTGCCACTGGGCGCCATGACATCCAGCCGCGCCTGATGCCTATCCTGGACCAGTTCGCGCAAGGCCTGAACCAGCAGCCTTCCATGGAGGTGCGCATCGTCGGTCACACCGACAGCACCGGCAGCGACGCCGTCAACAACCCGCTGTCGGTCAACCGAGCGCAAAGTGCGCGCGATTACCTGGTGTCACGGGGTGTGGCTTCGTCGCGCATCAGCATCGACGGACGCGGTGCGCGTGAGCCGATCGCTGACAACAGCACCGAGGCTGGCCGCGCGCGCAATCGCCGCATCGACATCTTCCTGGCCGAGCGGGCTCAGAGGTAAACCTTCTGCAGCAGCTCCAGCAGCGTCTTGCGCTGGGCTGCTGTCAGGCGGGCGGAGCGCTCGACTTCGAGGTCGGTGGCAGCTTGTTCGGCCTGCGCCATCAGGGCTTTGCCTTCTGCTGTCGGGTGCAGACCCATGGCGCGCCCGTCGGTGGGGTGCGGCAGGCGGTGGATCAGGCCGCGCGCTTCCAGCGACTGGATCAGGCCCACCAGATTGGGGGGCAGCAGGTTGAGCGCTGAGCACAGTTGGCGCGAAGTCACGCCCGGGTTGTGGTGGATGACGGACATGACCGAGAAATCCACCGGCCGCAGGCCAAAGTCGGCCATGCGCTCCAGAAAGCCTTCGATGATGGTCAGCGCCGCACGCCGCGCGTTGTAGCCCAGCAGGGTCTGCAGGTAGCGGGTGTCCACCTGGTCCACAGCCGTGACATTGGGCAGGCCGCTGGCGGCTTTCTTGCTGCGGTTGCTCGGGCGCTTGAAGCTGGATTGTGCGGTTCTGACCATGGGCGCGGATTATGCCGCCACGGCCGCGCATTGCTGCACGATGATGTAGGTGCGCATCTGGAACTCGGGCAACACCCACTGGCGCAGGGCTTGTGCCGGTGCCTGCCAGCGGGTGGCGGCACCCGGGGTGTTCTCGTCCACGCCAGCGTCAACGCGCAGCCAGGCCCAGTCCAGCAGCACCAGCGCGCAGGCGCGCAGGTAGTCGTCTGCGACGCGGTAGGGCAGCTGTGCATCTTTGGGCGCAGCGTCCACGATCTGCTTCGTCACTGCGCGCAGCGTGCCGATGCGGGCCAGGGCAGCGGTGCGTGTGGGTGCACTCGTCGGAACGTCGGACTCGACAAAATCGAGCAGCGCGTTCATGCCCAGCCCCCCATCGGACAGCACCTTGCGCACCAGCAGGTCGATCGCCTGGATCTCGTTGGTGCCTTCGTAGATCATGGCCACGCGGGCGTCGCGGATGTGTTGTTCAATGCCCCATTCGCGCACATAGCCGTGGCCGCCAAAGACCTGCAGGCAGTCGCTGCCGCCGTGAAAGGCCTGGTGCGTGAACACCGACTTCATGATGGGCGTGACGAGGGCGCACCAGCGCTGCGCGAACGGCTGCGCCTCGGGCGCGCCGTGTTTGATCTGGTCGAGTTCGATGGCCGTCTTGTAGGCCAGCACGCGGCCGGCATCGATCCAGGCGCGCTGCGTGTCGAGGATGCGGCGCATGGCCGGGTGTTCGGCAATCAGGTCGGCTTCGCCTGCACCCTTGCCTTTGCCGGGCGCACGCATCTGGCGGCGCTCCTGCGAATAGGCGTCGGCCTTTTGCCAGGCGGCGTCCAAGAGGCCAATGCCCTGCAGGGCCACATGCAGGCGCGCGGCGTTCATCATGATGAACATCGCGTTCAGGCCCTTGCCCGGTTCGCCCACGATCTGGCTGACGGCTTCGTCAAAGCGCATCACGCAGGTGGGGCTGCCGTGCAAGCCCATCTTATCTTCGATGCGGTCGCAATGCACCGCGCTGCGCGTGCCGTCCGGGTAGAACTTGGGCACCAGAAACAGCGACAGGCCTTTGGGGCCGGGCGGCGCATCGGGCAGGCGCGCCAGCACCAGGTGCACGATGTTGTCGCTCAGGTCGTGCTCGCCACCCGAGATGAAGATCTTGGTGCCCGACAGGGCGTAGCGGCCGTCGGCCATGGGCACGGCCTTGGTGCGGCACAGGCCCAGGTCGGAGCCCGCGTGTGGCTCGGTCAGGCACATGGTGGCCAGCCATTCGCCGGTGGCCACTTTCTCCAGGTACTGCGCCTTGAGTTCGTCGCTGGCGTGGTGCTTGATGCACTCGTAGGCTCCGTGCAGCAGGCCCGGGGCCATGGTCCAGCCGTGGTTGGCGGCGCTGAGCATTTCGTACAGCATGGCCTCGAGCACGCTGGGCAGGCCCTGGCCGCCGTCTTCGGGACTGGCCGAGAGCGCGGGCCAGCCCGCCTGCCAGAACGCCTGGTAAGCATCCCGGAATCCCGGCGGCATGGTGACCGAACCGTCTTTCCACTGTGCTCCGATCTCGTCGCCGTCGCGGTTGAGCGGGGCGATGACGGAGCCGACGAACTTGCCTGCTTCATCCAGCACCTGCTGCATCAGGTCCGGGTCGACTTCGCCAAAGGCGGAAAGCTGCTGCAGCTGGGCGGGGGCGTTCAGGACGCGCGAGAGCACAAAGTGCATCTCGTCGGTGCGGGGTTGGTAGGCGTTCATGCGTTGAGGATCCGGTGTTCAGTTCAGGTGATCAGGAGTCGGCCGAGAAGCCGATGTCCTTGACGATGCCACGCCATTGTTCGGCATCGGCCTTGAGCCAGGCAGCCAGCTCGTCCGGTGTGGACGACTGGGCTTCCATGCCGACCTGGGCCAGGCTGTCGACCACATCCTTGCTGGTGAGTGCCGGCTGCAAATAAGCGGCAGCGCGGCGACGCACTTCGGGCGAAGCCTTGGCGGGCAGGAAGAAGCCATACCACTCGCGCACCGCGATGTCGATGCCTTGTTCCCTGAAGGTGGGCACGTCGGGCGTGAAGGGCGAGCGCTTGGGGCCGGTGGTGCCCAGCAGGCGCAGTTTGCCGGTCTTGACGTGCTGCAGGTAGTCACCCACTGGAGAGCACATGGCCGAAATTTGTCCGCCCAGCAGGTCGGCAATGCCGGGGGCAGAGCCACGGTAAGGAATGTGCTTGAGGTCGGTTTTGGTCATCTTGCCCAGCAAGGCGGCGCTCAGGTGAGGGATGGAGCCGGCAGCGGGAGAGCCGTAATTCGCCTTTTCCGGATTGGCCTTGGCCCAGGCCAGGAAGTCCTTCATGTTCTTGACGCTGGCCGGCACGGCCGGTCCGACGCCAAAGCCCAGGCTGAAGAAGCAGGCCACCGACACGGGGGCCAGGTCGTCCAGGGTGTAGGGCAGTTTGGAGTAAGTGAAGGGGTAGACCGACAGCATGGAAGACGGCGTCAGCAGCAAGGTGCTGCCATCGGCGGGCGCGGTCTTGAGCGTCGTGATGGCGATCTGGCCGCCGGCTCCGGGCTTGTTTTCGACCAGCATGTTCTGGGCGTAGCTGCCGCGCAGTTTCTCGGCCACGCGGCGCGACAGCGCATCGGTGGTGCCGCCGGGCGGAAAGCCGACCAGAATCTTGGCCAGTTCGGGGCTGCTCTGGGCCAGGGCCGTCAGTGGCATGCCCATGGCGGACAGCGCAGCGCCGCCCAGCAGGGATTGGGTGAATTGTCGACGTGTGTTCATGGTGTTTCTGATGAGGGTGAATGGGATTTACATGCACAGGGCCTTGATGTCTTCCGGCACGGCAATGGCTTTGATGCGGTCCGGGTCATCGGGGTGTTTGATGCAGAAGGCGCGCACTTCGGTGCCCTCGCACAGCACGGTGTCGCCGCGCTTGACGATGTGCTTGTGCACGATCACCTTTTCGCGCCATTCTTCGACGCTGGTGTGCACCTGGATGCGCTCGCCGTAGGTGGCGGGGCGGATGAATTTGGTGTTGATCTCCAGCAGCGGTGTGCCGATGATGCCGCGCGTCTTGACCAGCTCGCGCCAAGGCGGCACGCCGCACTTGACAAAAAAGTTCAGCGACGAGGCGTCCATCCATTTGGAAAAGTTGGGGAAGAACACGATGCCTGCGGGGTCGCAGTCACCGAACATCACTTCCACTTCGTAGACAACGGTTTTGCTCATGTGGTTTCTTTCAGCGCGGGGCCATGCGCAGCGCGCCGTCCAGGCGAATGGTTTCGCCGTTGAGGTGGTTGTTGCTGACGATGTGGCAGGCCAACTCGGCAAATTCGCTGGGCTTGCCCAGGCGCGAGGGGAAGGGGATGCTGGCAGCCAGCGAAGCTTGCACCGGCTCGGGCAGGGTTTCCATCAGCGGGGTCTTGAACAGGCCAGGGGCGATGGTGCACACGCGGATGCCGTGCTGGGCCAGATCGCGGGCCATGGGCAGCGTCATGCCTGCCACGCCGGCCTTGGAGGCGCTGTAGGCCTGCTGGCCGACCTGGCCGTCAAAGGCGGCCACCGAGGCGGTGAACACCATGACGCCACGGGCGTTGTCTTCCATGGGTTCCAGCTTGGCGCAGGCTGCGGCAAACAGGCGTGCGGCGTTGTAGGTCCCGATCAGGTTGACGTTGATGACCTTGGCGAAGTCTTCGAGCGGGGCGGCGTTGCCGTCCTTGCCGACCACGCGCTTGGCGGTGCCGATACCGGCGATCTGCATCAGGATGCGGGCCGGCCCGTGGGCAGCTGCTGCCGTCTCGATGGCTTGGGCCATGCTGTCTGGATCGCTCACATTACATTGGACAGCGATGCCGCCAATGTCCTTGGCCACGCGCTGGGCGTTCTCCATGTTGAGGTCGAGCACGGCGACCTTGGCGCCCAGACGGGCCAGTTCACGGGCGGTGGCCTCGCCGAGGCCGGAGCCGCCGCCGGTGACGAGTGCGGCTGTTCCCTGGATGTTCATGTTTCTTCCTTTCGTGTTGGAGACAGAGCTGAAGATCTGTCCCTGAAAATCATTGGCTCAGGCGTTCACGTTTTCGATGAGGAGGGCAATGCCCTGACCGCCGCCAACGCAGGCACTGGAGATGCCGTAGCGCAGGCCGGAGCGTTGCAGCTCTCGTGCGAGGGTGATGGTCAGGCGCACGCCGGTGCAGGCCAGCGGGTGGCCCAGTGCAATGGCGCCGCCGTTGACGTTGAGCTTGGCCAGGTCCAGGCCCAGCTCGCGGCCGACGGCCAGGGTCTGTGCGCCTTGCGCTTCGTTGATCTCGAAGCGACCGATCTGGTCGAGCGTGAGGCCGGTGCGTTCGAGCAGCAGGCGAATGGCTGGCGCCGGGCCGATGCCCATGATCTCGGGCGGAACGCCCACGGCGGCTGCAGCGACCACGCGGGCCAGCGGCTTCTTGTTGTGGGCTTTGGCGTAAGCGCCCGAAGTGACCACGCAGGCGGCAGCGGCATCGACCAGGGCCGAGCTGTTGCCACCGGTCTGCACGCCGCCTTCGTACACCGGCTTGAGTTTGGCCAGCACTTCGACGGGCGAGAGGCGCGGGTGGGTGTCGGTGGCCACCTCGGTGACCTTGCCCTGCAGCTTGATGCCACGGGTCTTGTGGCCTTCGAGCTCGAATTTCTCGGTGATCACGGGCACGATCTCGCCGGCGTGGAAGCCAGCTTGCTGCGCGGCCACCGCCTTGGCAAACGAGTCGGAGGCGAACTGGTCCACCTCTTCGCGGGTGATGTTGTACTTCTTGGCCAAGTTCTCGGCGGTCTGGATCATGTTGATGCCGGCGGCCGGGTCCTTGAGCGCTTCCCACATGTAGTCCTTGAAGCCCACCGGCGCGCCCAGCTTGAAGCCGGTGCGGTGGTCAAAGGCGGCGATCGGGTTGCGCGTCATGCTCTCGGTGCCGACCACCAGCGCGGCATCGCACACGCCAGCTTCGATCTGCTCGCCGGCCTGGCGGAAGAGTTCAAAACCGGTGCCGCAGATGCGCTGCGCCATGATGGCGGGCACGTCCTGAGGCACACCGGCGTACAGGCCGATGTGGCGCGGCAGAAAGAACTGGTCGAAGTCGCCAGGGGCCATGTTGCCGGTGATGACCGAGCCGATGTCGGAGGGAGCAATGCCCGCGCGCTTGAGTGCTTCACGCGCGGCCTTGATGCCCAGGTCGGTGGGCGAGATGTGGCCGAGCGCGCCGCAGTAATCGACCATGGGTGTACGCACGCCCTCGTGCATCCACACGTCTTTGAAGGCGTTGAAGAATCCTTTGGAGGCCATGTTGCTGTCTTTCACTTGCCGGGTTGGAGGATGTAGTGCAGGCGGTCTTCGTGTAAGGCCGCCACGGTGTCGGCGCGGTGGGTGAGCACCGCGCGCTGGTTGATCGATCCCTTGTCGGTGATCTCGCCCTTGTCAATCGTGGGCGGTTCGCTCAGCAGGCACATGCGGGCTATGCGGTTGGCGCTGCCGGTGGCAGCCTTGGCCAGTTCGTCGACCACTTTCTGGAACTGCGCAAGCACGGGCGCACTGGCCAGCACCTCCGACATTGGTGTGCTATCGGGCAAGCCAGCGAGCTCGCGCACCTTGGGTGTCGGGAAGACCATGGCGCCGACTTCCTTCATGTTCAGACCGGTGAGCACCACGTCCTGGATGTAGGGGGCGCCGGCAGCGATGATCTTGCCGCGCAGCGGGCCCACGCTGACGAAGGTGCCGGTGGCCAGTTTGAAGTCTTCGGCAATGCGGCCGTCGAACTTTAGGCCCAGGTGCACATCGGTCTCGTCGATCCACTTGACCGCGTCGCCGGTCTTGAAGAAGCCCTCTTCGTCAAAAGCCTCTTGCGTCTCTTTGGGGGCGCGCCAGTAGCCGGGGGTGATGTTGGGGCCGCGGTAGCGCACCTCGGTCTTGCCGTCGGTGTCCACCAGCTTGAGCTCCATGCCTGGCGTGGGCACACCCAGGTCGCCGGCGCGCACGTTCGGGCTGGTCACGAACAGGCCGAAGGGGCCGGACTCGGTCATGCCAAGGCCCGAGGTCATGACGATGCGCTCGCCAATCTCGCGCTCTTCGCTTTCGTACAGGCTATCCCAGACTGGCTGCGCCAGTGCGGCGCCGGCGTAGAAGAACATCTTCACGCGCGACAGGAAGTTCTTGCGCAGCACGTCGTCGGTCTTCATGGCGTTGGCGATCGCCTCGAAGCCAGTGGGCACGTTGAAGTAGACCGTGGGCGCGACTTCGCGCAGGTTACGCAGGGTTTCGTGCATCAGGGCCGGGGTGGGCTTGCCGTCGTCGATGTACATCGTGCCGCCGTGGTAGACCACCATGCCGAAGTTGTGGTTGCCGCCGAAGGTGTGGTTCCAGGGCAGCCAGTCCACCAGCACCAGCGGCTCTTCGAGCAGCACCGGCATCGACTGGGCCATCTGCTGCTGGTTGGCGCACCACATGCGGTTGGTGTTGATGACGGCCTTGGGCAGTTTGGTCGAGCCACTGGTGAACAGGAACTTGACGACCGTGTCCGGACCTGTGGCAGCCATGGCCTGGTCCACCGCATCGGTCACGGGTGTCGCGCACAGTTGGGCAAACGTGCTGACCTGGCGGCCATCGATGCCGCCCTCGGCCATGACGATGCCCATGTCCTCACCCACGGTGGCGGCAATCGCCTTGGCGTACCGCGCATCCTGTGCGAACACCAGACCCGGTGTGACGGTGCGCAGCACATGCTTGAGTTTGTCGTAGTCGACGCTGACCAGCGAGTAAGGGGGGGACACCGGTGTGTAGGGCACACCTGCGACCAGGCAACCCAGCGCGAGCAGGGCGTGCTCCAGGCTGTTCTCGCTGAGGATGGCCACCGGTCGCTCGGCGTTCAGGCCGCGGTTGATCAGGCCTTGGGCGATGCTGCGGGCCGTCTGCCAGGCCTGCTGGTAGCTCACCTGGCGCCAGTCGCCTGAGCTGCCGTCGGCATTCTTGGCGCGGCGGGCCATGAAGGTCTGCTCGGGCCGGGTCCTGGCCCAGTGCTGCAGACGATCCGTCAGGCGCTCAGGGAAGGCCTGCAGGTCCTGCTCGGCGCGCAGGTAGTGGGTGCCTGGCAAGCCATCGCGCAGGGCGACACGTGTGACACCGAATGTGAGGGGGCGGAATTTGGGGGCGCTCATGTCTTGTCTCCTCCGGTTCTCTCGATCGGCCTCAGTCGGCCTTTTGCACCTTGGCGGCCTTGCCTTCGAGGAAGGCGCGCACACGGGCCTTGGCTTCCGGGGCTGCCTGAGCGATCGACGAGATCAGGGCTTCGGTCATGAAGCCGTGGTCGGCGGGTTGCTCGGCGATGCGCGGCAGAGCGTGCATGAGGGCGTAGTTGGTCAGTGGGGCGTTGGTGGCGATGCGTGTGGCCAGTTCGATGGCCTTGTCGAGTGCCGAACCTTGCGGCACGAGGTACTGGGCAAAGCCCAGACGCTCGCCGTCGACGGCGTTGTAGACGCGGCCGGTGAGCATCATGTCGGTCATGCGGGCCACGCCGATCAGTTTGGGGATGCGCACCGAGCCGCCGCCGCCGACGAAGATGCCGCGCGTGCCTTCGGGCAGTGCATAAAAGGTGCTTTCGTCGGCCACGCGGATGTGCGAAGCCGTGGCCAGCTCGAGTCCTCCGCCAACAACAGCACCGTGCAAGGCAGCGATCACCGGCACGCGACCGTACTGCACGGCATCGAGCGCGACGTGCCAGCTGCGCGAGTGGTGGATGCCCTCGCCGGCGTCACGCTCCTTGAGCTCGGACAGATCCAGGCCCGCGCAGAAGTGCTCGCCTTCGCCGTCGATGACGGCGGCGCGGGCTTCCTCGGGCAGGTTCTGGAAGGTGTCGCGAATGGCTTCGATCAGCGCGTCGGACAGGGCGTTGCGCTTGGCCGGGCGGCGCAGCGTGATGATGGCCACAGCGCCACGCATTTCGAGGGTGACACCGCGGCTGGCTGCGCGTTCAAGGATCGGGTTGCTCATCTGGGAGTCCTTTGCAATGATTGCCCGGAAAGGCTAAAAGGTTATGATCAATAACCATATTGTGGGCATTTGCCGCGCTTTGTTTGCCTAGGGCTTACCCTAGGTCTGGCGACAAAATACTTGCGCTTATCTTTCAGACAGGAGACACCGTCAGCCATGAAACACGAAGATCTGATTGCCATCGACATCCACACCCACGCCGAAGTGAGCTGCTGGAATCCCTTCGACAATTACGGTGAGGAGTACGACCGCGCAGCCGACAAATACTTTGGTTCCAACCGCCGACCTACGATTGCCGAAACGATTGCGTATTACCGCGAAAGGAAGATCGGTCTGGTGATGTTCACGGTGGACAGCGAGGCGCAACTGGGCCGGCGCCGCATCCCGAACGAAGAGATCGCACAGGCCGCGCGCGACAACAGCGACATGATGGTGGCCTTTGCCAGCATCGACCCGCACAAGGGCAAGATGGGGGCGCGCGAGGCCGAGCGCCTGATCCAGGAAGAAGGCATCAAGGGCTTCAAGTTCCACCCCACGGTGCAGGGCTACCACCCCTACGACAAGATGGCCTGGCCGATCTACGAGGTGATCAATCACCACAAGCTGCCGGCCATTTTCCATACCGGCCACAGCGGCATCGGCAGCGGCATGCGCTGCGGCGGGGGCCTGCGTCTGGCCTACAGCAACCCGATGCACCTGGACGATGTGGCGATCGACTGGCCCGACATGCAGATCGTCATGGCGCACCCCAGTTTTCCGTGGCAGGACGAAGCCCTGAGCGTGGCCACGCACAAGCCCAATGTGTGGATCGACCTGTCAGGCTGGAGCCCGAAGTACTTTCCGAAACAACTGGTGCAGTACGCCAATACCCTGCTCAAGGACCGCGTGCTGTTCGGCAGCGACTACCCGCTCATCACTCCCGAGCGCTGGATGAAGGACTTCGAAGTCGCAGGCTTCAAGCCCGAAGTCATGCCGGGCATCCTCAAGGGCAACGCGCTGCGGCTGCTGGGCCTGGCCTGATCTGGCCGCATTGCCGTGGCCTGCAGCTCGCCACGGCAGCTTGCCTGCCATTGTGAACCCTGCTGGCGCACGGCAATCGTGGGTTCAGGGTGCCAACACCAGATTCTTGGTGCTCGTGCTGCCGGCCACGCCCAGCGTGATGACCGGATCTGTGGTCTGAGTGGTGTAGCCCGATGCACTGCCGTAGAGCTTGTACAGGCCCGGTGTGACGCTGTCGGCCGTGAAGCTCAGCGGGCCACCCATGCCGGCGTAGCTGGCCTTGAGCGGTGCGGCCAGTGGCAGGGTCAGGGTGTATTGGGCCGTGACCGGGTCCACATTGCCCCAGGCCACATCCAGCGTTTGCAGTGTGCTCAGGCTTTGTTGTGCGTTCACACCGGCATCGACCAGCAGCGTGCTGCCGGCGTCGCTCACCGTTCCGGTGACTTGCGCCGTGGTTGATGCGGGCGGCGCAATCGGCGATGACGAGGTGTTGAGCTGCGTCGAGCCGAGGGTGGTCGATACAGGTACGCCCGTGATGGCCGCGGTGGTGAGGGGCATGGTGCCCGGGTTTGTCCCCGAGACCACCACGGTGTAGTTGGTGCTTTCCGGCAGGTAGGCAATCACGAACCGCCCACTGGTGCTGTCGGGCACGGTGGCGCGCAGCTGACCGTCGGGGTCGCGGGTCGACACCACCACGCTGGAGGCGATGGCCGGGTCCACATAGCCCTCGATCTGGGTGGTCAGTCGCTTGGTGACGGCCACCACCGGCTTGAGGTTGTAGTTGCCGGAGTTGCCAGCCCGCACGATGGACTTGCAGGCATCGAAGTCCAGCACCATGTCGGCCACCTGGCTGCCGGTCACATCAAAGTGGGCCTGCAGCTTGTAGCCGCTTTGCTGGCCGCTGGGGGTGTTCAGCGCGATCTCGTTGTTCGTGCCCGAGAGCACCAGCGAGTTGGCCAGCGGTGCGTCCGACAGCACCAGCCTGACTTGCTGGTAGCGTCCGGCAGGCAGGGGCACCGAGCCCAGCTCCTGCAGCGCACCGTTGGTCAGGCCCAGCAGGTCGATTTTCTGGGGGGATGCGACAACGACCTCGCGCCAGCCGCTGTCGCTGTCGCCCGCTGTGGTGCTCTGGTGCATGCGGATCTTGTTGACGGTGACATAGACGTGGTCGTAACCACACCCGGGCGAATCGGTCATGGCGAGTTTGAGGGTGCCGTCGCCCGATGCGCTGGAGCCACCGCCGCCGCAGGCCACCAGCGTGGCTGCGGCCACTGTGCTGCCCAGCAGCAACAGCCCCTTGAGCGTGAAGGGATGAGAAATGCTTTTCATGCTGACCTCCTGGAGTTGTGGGGTGCGACTCTAGGAGGAAGCAGCGGTGCGTTCAGTAAGCGAAGGTAAGCAGTGTGAGCGTTCGTACCAATGGGGCGTGAATCGTGAACGAAAGTTTTCTCACCGCTGGCGTTTTCAGGCTGCGGTCGGCGGCTCGGCCCATGCCGGCAGGGGCCAGTTCAGAAGCTCGGCCAGCCGGCACACCACCCATCTAGCCTCGGCATCACCGATCACTTCGGGTGTGGCCAGCAGGCCTTGCAGGCAACGCTCGAGCGCCAGCTCTTCGGTGATGCCGAGCTGGAACTTCTGGTTGGCCGCCTGTTCGGTCAGCAGCTGAGCCATGTCTTCGCACAGCTCGTAACGTGCCGCCATCTCGCGCGCGGCCAGGGTCGGCTTGATCTTGCCCGGCGGCACGTATAAGGCCGAAAAGCTCGGCGGGATGTAAGTCTGGTTGACGTCGTCCATGGCTGCGCTCAGGCCTTTTTGACGAACTCGCTCTTGAGCTGCATCGGGCCAAAACCGTCGATCTTGCAGTCGATGTCGTGGTCGCCCTCGATCAGGCGGATGTTCTTGACCTTGGTGCCCACCTTGACCACCGAGGACGAACCCTTGATCTTGAGGTCCTTGACCAGGGTGACGCTGTCGCCGTCCTGCAGCACGTTGCCGTGGGCGTCTTTCCAGACTTTCTGTGCATCATCGCCGCTGGTCGCTTCGGCCGGGTTCCATTCATGCCCGCAGCTCGGGCAGATCAGCAGGTTGCCGTCTTCGTAGGTGAACTCGGACTGGCATTGGGGGCAGGGGGGCAGGGTGGACATGGATGGCTGCAGAAAAATTTTCAATCAAAGCGCACAGAGCGCAAGTCCCGCATTGTGACGGCAAGCAGGCACTGCGTGGCCCCGCTGTCTCGGTGACACCGCCGCGCTGAGCACGCATTGATAATGCGTGCCAAGTGAAGATTCCACCCCCCAAAGCCCAGGAGAGCCCCGTGACCTACCCCCATACCCAACTGTTCATCAATGGCCAGTGGCAGGACGCTGCCGAGGGCAAGACCCTGCCCGTGTTCAACCCGGCCACCGGTCAGCAGATTGGCCAGGTGGCGTATGCCAGCCGCACCGATCTGGACGCGGCTTTGGCAGCTGCACAAAAAGGCTTCGACACCTGGCGCAACATGACCGCCCAGGCGCGCGGCAAGATCATGCGCCAGGCCGCCGCGCTGCTGCGTGAGCGGGCCCCCCAGATCGCTGTGCTGCTGACCCAGGAGCAAGGCAAGCCACTGGCCGAAGCCAAGGGCGAAGTGCTGGCGGGGGCGGACATCATCGACTGGTTTGCCGAAGAGGGCTCGCGCACCTATGGGCGCATCGTGTCCTCGCGGGTCAATCTGGCCATCCGCCAGATGGTGCTGAAAGACCCGGTCGGACCGGTGGCGGCCTTCACGCCCTGGAATTTCCCGATCAACCAGGTGGTGCGCAAGGTCGGCGCCGCGCTGGCGGCAGGCTGCTCCATGCTGGTCAAGGGTCCCGAAGAAACCCCCGCCAGCCCGGCCGCGCTGATCCAGGCCTTTGCCGACGCAGGACTGCCCGAGGGCGTGCTGGGGCTGGTGTACGGCAACCCGGCCGAGATTTCCAGCTACCTGATCCCGCACCCGGTCATCCGCAAGATCACCTTCACCGGCTCTACTCCGGTGGGCAAGCAGCTGGCGGCCATGGCCGGCCAGCACATGAAGCGCGTGACGATGGAGCTGGGTGGCCACGCGCCCGTGATCGTTTGCGAAGATGCCGACATCGAACAGGCCGTGAAAGCGGCGGGTGCAGCCAAGTTCCGCAATGCCGGGCAGGTCTGTATTTCGCCCACGCGCTTTCTGGTGCACGAGAGCGTGCACAACGATTTTGTGAAAGCCATGGGTCAGCTCGCCTCGGGCCTGAAGGTCGGCGACGGCATGGCCGAGGGCACCCAGATGGGACCGCTGGCCAATCCACGCCGCTTGACCGCCATGACCGATTTGCTGGAAGACGCCGTGCGCCGTGGTGCCCAGGTGGTGGCGGGCGGTCAGCGCCAGGGCGATGTCGGCAACTTCTGGGCGCCCACGGTGCTGGCCGATGTGCCGCTGGATGCGCGCATCTTCAACGACGAGCCTTTCGGTCCGGTCGCTGCGGTACGCAAGTTCAGCCAGCTCGACGAGGCCATTGCCGAGGCCAACCGCCTCTCCTATGGCCTGGCCGGTTATGCCTTCACCCGTTCGCTCAAGAACGCCGACCTGCTCACGCGCCAGGTGCAAGTGGGCATGCTGTGGGTGAACATGCCTGCCATGCCCAATGCCGAAATGCCCTTTGGCGGCATCAAGGATTCGGGCTACGGTTCGGAGGGTGGCCCCGAGGCACTCGATGCCTACTTGAACACCCGCGCCGTAGCCATACTCAACAGCTGAGCGCAGCATGAGTGAACAGACCTGGCTGACCCGAGCTGCCGCGCCCGGCCCTGTCTTCGCCTTTGAGCCGAGCCAGCGCTACCCCGACCGGCGCATCGAGGTGCTGGACCCCTCGTTTGCGAAGTACCGCATCTTCAGCAGCACCGTTGAACAGCTGGGCAGCGGCATGCGCTGGGCCGAAGGCCCGGTCTGGTTTGGCGATGGGCGCTACCTGCTGGTGAGCGACATTCCGGGCAACCGCATCATGCGCTACGACGAGGCCACGGGCGCCTGGGGCGTGTTCCGCTCGCCGTCCAACATGGCCAACGGCCTGTGCCGCGACACGCAGGGGCGCCTGCTGGCCTGCGAACATGGCGGGCGCCGCATCACGCGCACCGAATACGACGGCAGCATCACGGTGCTGGCCGACTGCTACGCGGGCAAGCGCCTGAACTCGCCCAACGACCTGGTGTGCCAGAGCAATGGCGCCATCTGGTTCACCGATCCGCCCTTTGGCATTGGCGGCCACTGGGAGGGCGAGAAGGCCGAAGCCGGGTTGCCGCACGCGGTCTACCGCATCGATCCGGTCACGGGTGAACTGCAGCAGGTGTTGACCGATCTGGCCGGACCCAACGGACTGGCGTTTTCGCCCGACGGCCGGGTGCTCTACATCGTCGAGAGCCGCGCCCAGCCGCACCGCAAGGTGTGGGCCTACGACGTGGACGCCGCGGGCGGCCTGTCCGGCCAACGGCTGGTGATCGACGCCCAGGGGCCGGGCGCGCTCGATGGCATCGCGGTGGACGAGGACGGCAATCTCTGGTGCGGCTGGGGCAGCAATGGCAGTGCAGACGCGCAACCGGAACTGCTCGATGGGGTGCGGGTGTTCAATCCGCAAGGGCTGGCGATTGGCCACATCCACCTGCCCGAGCGCTGCGCCAACCTGTGCTTTGGCGGGGCAGGGCGCAACCGCCTGTTCATGGCGGCCAGCCATTCGCTGTACGCGCTCTACGTCGAGACGCGTGGGGCCTGATGTCGAAATTCAGAAGACATCGTACAACCGAGGCGATCAGGCAACAGCGTCGCGCGCCTTGCGCAGGCGGTCGCGGCTGTTGGACAGGTGGGTGCGCATGGCCGCGCGCGCGGCCTCCGTGTCGTGGTTGCGGATGGCGTTGTAGATGCTCTCGTGCTCGCCGTGCACCCGCTCCAGGTAGGCCTGACGGCCTTCCGGTGCCTGGTCGGCGGTCTTGATGCGGGTGCGCGGAATGATGTGCGTGCCCAGGTAGGTCATCAGGTCGGCAAAGTGCCGGTTCCCCGTGGCTTGCGCGATCTCCATGTGGAACTGAAAGTCGCTGGGCACGGCATCCGACTGGCTGTGGATCGCGTTTGAAAAGCCGTCCAGTGCCGCGGCCATGGCACCCAGCTGTTCGGGGGTGGCGCGTTGCGCAGCCAGTCCTGCCGCCTCGGTCTCCAGGCTGATGCGCAACTCCAGCACGGCGATCACATCGTCGATGGTGGCCATGTCCTGCTCGGCAATGCGGAAGTTGTGCGTGGTCGGGGCTTCCAGCACGAAGGTGCCGATGCCGTGCCGGGTCTCGACCTGCCCCGAGGCCTGCAGGCGCGAGATGGCTTCGCGCACGACGGTGCGGCTCACCTCCAGCGCGGTCATGACGGCCGATTCGGTGGGCAGCTTGTCGCCGGGTTTGAGCTGGCCGGACTGGATCAGCTGCTGCAGGTGCTGCACCACTTCCTGCACCAGGCCGCCACGGCGGTTGCGACCAGCAGGCAATGATGGCGAGGTCTGAGGGACATTCATTTTTTTCGTCCGGGTTCTTGACAAGGTTTTTGCAAGCATACAGAATTACCAGTCATCAGACAACTAACAACTGGCGGATTTACAAAACATGACGATCCAATCCCACCACACCCTGCTCATGACGGGCGCCGCAGGCGGTCTGGGGCAGGTCATGCGCGAGCGCCTGAAAGCCAACTGCGCCGTGCTGCGCCTGAGCGATGTCAGCCCGATGGCGCCCGCACAGGCCGGTGAAGAAGTGGTGCAGGCCGACCTGGCCGACGCCGAGGCCGTGAAGGCGCTGGTGGCCGGGTGTCAGGCCATCGTGCACTTCGGTGGTGTCTCCACCGAGCAGCCCTGGGGGCCCATCCTGCAGGCCAACATCATTGGCCTCTACAACCTCTACGAAGCGGCGCGCGTCCATGGCGTCAAACGCATCGTCTTCGCCAGTTCCAACCATGTGATGGGCTTTTACCGCCAGAGCGAAGTGGTCGATGCCCTCAGCCCGCCGAGGCCCGACGGCCTGTACGGCGTCAGCAAGGCTTTTGGTGAAGACCTCTCGCGCATGTATTTCGAGCGCTACGGCATCGAGACCGCCTGCGTGCGCATCGGCTCTTGCCTGCCCGCGCCCAAAGATCGCCGCATGCTGGCGTCCTGGATCAGCCATGGCGACATGCACCGCCTGATCACGGCCTGCCTGACCACGCAGGTGCTGGGGCACAGCATCATTTACGGCACCTCCGACAACAGCGTGTCCTGGTACGACAACCGCCTGGCGCACCACATCGGTTACCGCCCGCAGGACAGCGCGGACGTGTTCCGTGATGCCGTGTTCGCGCGCACCCCCGAGCCCGATCTGAAAGACCCCGCCATGCAGTTCCAGGGCGGAGCCTTCGTGAAGAGCGGCCCGTTCTGACCCGTTCCTGAAACCCTTCCATCCCTGACAACCCCAAACCTCACCAGGACCCCCAAAGATGAATCCGCAAGAACTCAAAGCCATCATGTCCCACGGCCTGCTGTCGTTCCCGCTGACCGACTTCGACGCCAATGGCGACTTCAACAGGAAGGGTTACATCGACCGTCTGGAATGGCTGGCCCCCTACGGCGCCACCGCCCTGTTTGCCGCTGGCGGCACCGGCGAGTTTTTCTCGCTCACGGCTGACGAGTACCCCGAGATCATCCGGACGGCCGTGGACACCTGCCGCGGCAAGGTGCCGATCATTGCCGGTGCCGGCGGCCCGACCCGCTTTGCCATCCAGTGCGCACAAGAAGCCGAGCGCGCCGGTGCCCACGGCATCCTGCTGCTGCCGCACTACCTGACCGAAGCCGGTCAGGAAGGCCTGATCGCCCACGTCGAAGCCGTCTGCAAGAGCGTCAAATTCGGTGTCATCGTCTACAACCGCAACGTCTGCAGGCTCACGCCCGAATCGCTGGCCATCCTGGCCGACCGTTGCCCCAACCTGATCGGCTTCAAGGACGGCATTGGCGACATCGAACTGATGAGCTCGATTTACATGAAGATGGGCGACCGCTTCTCCTATCTGGGCGGCCTGCCCACCGCCGAGGTTTATGCCGCCGCCTACAAGGCGCTGGGCACGCCGGTGTACTCGTCGGCCGTGTTCAACTTCATCCCCCGGACGGCGATGGAGTTCTACCACGCAGTGGCCCAAGACGACATGGCCACGCAGCACCGCCTGCTCAAGCAATTCTTCATGCCTTACCTGGCGATTCGCAACAAAGGTCAGGGCTACGCGGTCAGCATCGTCAAGGCCGGCGCCAAACTGGTTGGCCACGATGCCGGTCCGGTGCGCGCACCGCTCACCGACCTCAAGAGCGCCGAGATGGAAGAACTGGACGCCCTCATCAAGGCCCTGGGTCCGCAGTAATCCGACCGGAAGTTACGCCGCATGACCTCCCACGCCATTCGCCATGTCCGCGTCACGCCGATCGCGTTCCGCGATCCGCCGCTGCTGAACGCGGCCGGCATCCATGAGCCCTGGGCGCTGCGCTCGATCATCGAGATCGAGACCGCCTCGGGCTTGGTGGGCATCAACGAAAGCTATGGCGACCAGTCCATGCTCGATGTGCTGGCCAAGGCGGCCCCAGCCTTGCAGGGCCTCTCGCCCTGGGACCTGAACGCGATGGAAAAGCGGGTGCAGGCGCTGGTGCAACCCGCCAGCAATGCCTCGGAGTTTCTGGGCGAGCAGATTTCCCTGGCGCCGGGCACGCACGTCTCCAAGAACGTAGCCAAGGTGGTCAGTGCGTTTGAAGTCGCCATGTTCGACCTGCAGGGGCAACTGGCCGGCGCGCCGGTGGTGGACCTGCTGGGCGGCGCCGTGCGCGATGCGGTGCCGTTTTCGGCCTACCTGTTCTTCAAGTACGCCGAGCACAT
>JACCEA010110390.1_pt1 | contig 22600 bp, 22 predicted proteins | sample 7449851 | NCBI WGS metagenome assembly JACCEA01 (sample SAMN15323453, study PRJNA562643) | freshwater metagenome | isolation source: river surface water | place: USA:Blue River Watershed | collected 2017-08-18 | reverse complement strand
TTCGATTTTCCAATTTGCTGTAATTCACAATTTCATGGGTAAACAAAATGGTATTTGGTAAAAAAACTACTTCATCTTCATCGGTTAGAAGTTGAACAGATCCCAAAGTAATATCGGTGATTCGACCACGGTGGTGTCCAATTTTTACGTAATCGTCGATTAACAATCGATTGGAAAAAGCCAATACCATGCCGTTGATAACGTTCGAGATATAATCCTTAAATACGATGGCAACGGCAGCAGCTGCAACACTTAAGCTGGTAATTAAATCTTTCAAATGAAGATTAAAAAACGACAAGAATACCGCCAAGGCTTGGAAAGAATAAACAACGATGGAGATTTGGCGGAGTCCTAAAATAAAATTCTTCGCCTTTTTTACATCGCGCTTTCCACTTCCAAAAGAAATCAAAAGAATCATTTGTTTGATGATTTCCATCAATACCACCAACTGAACCATGACCAAGGTCAATCGCAAGGTATAACTCCATTGCTCTTTCACCGAAAACATGGGTTTGAGCCAGAAAATACCAACCCCAATGGATAAAAAAAGGAGAATGATCCCCATTCTCCTTGTATTGCTTTGTCGTAATGCCATGCCCAAATTTACGTATAACCGAGAATTTTTAGCATGGATTTGTACGATTGTTCTTTTGCAAATAGTTTGGTAAAATATTCTCCGTTCTCGTCGCAATCAATAATAACATGCTTTGGTGCAGGAGTTAAACAGTGTTGAATACCTCCATAACCACCAATACTTTCTTGATAAGCCCCGGTATGAAAAAATCCAATGTACTGAGGACGTTCTTTATCGTAAGTAGGAAGATAAATCGCATTTTGATGAGCCTCCGCATTGTAAAAATCATCGCTATCGCAAGTAAGTCCACCCAACAAAACACGTTCGTATTCTCGCTCCCAATTGTTCAAAGCCATCATGATAAAACGTTTATTGATGGCCCAAGAATCAGGAAGGGTGGTCATGAACGATGAATCGATCAAGTTCCACTTTTCGCGATCATTTTGTTTTTTCTGGTCGATGATCTCAAAAAGAACTGCTCCGCTCTCTCCTACTGTGAAGGATCCAAATTCAGTAAAAATATTGGGTTCTTTTACACCGGAGTTATTGCACATGGATTTGACTTGAGCAATAATTTCTTCGGCCATGTATTCGTAATCGTAATCAAAAGTCAACGAATCTTTGATGGGAAATCCACCGCCGATGTTCAAACTATCCAATGTTGGACAAATACGTTTTAAGGCACAATAAACGTTCACACATTTACTCAATTCATTCCAGTAATAGGCTGTATCCCGAATTCCTGTATTGATAAAGAAGTGAAGCATTTTAAGCTCCATTTTCGGATTATCCTGAAGATTTTTAATGTAAAAAGGGACAATATCCTTGTATCCCATTCCCAATCGGGAAGTATAGAATTCAAATTTAGGCTCTTCTTCCGCTGCAATTCGAATTCCAACCTTAACAGTGGCTTGGGTTAATTCATTTAACGCAGCCATTTCGGTTGGATTATCGAGAACACAAATCAAATTCTCAAATCCATTTTCAACCATTCGAACAATATTTTCGATGTATTGCGGACGTTTGTAACCATTGCAAATGATAAACTTGTCTTTGGTTACTTTTCCGGCATTATACATCTCTTCTATGATATTGATATCGAATGCTGAAGACGTTTCCAAGTGGATATCGTTCTTGAGTGCTTCTTCAATAACAAAGCTAAAATGGCTAGATTTGGTGCAATAGCAATAATTGTATTTCCCTTCATAGAGGGATTTCGCCATAGCAACGGCAAAGATTTTCTTCGCCTTCTGAATTTGATGCGAAATCTTAGGTAAATAGGAAATTTTTAAGGGAGTACCGTATTGTTTGATGACATCCATCATTGGAATATCGTGGAAATACAGTTCATTATCAATGACTTTAAACTCTTCCGTTGGGAAATCGAAAGTTTGCTCGATTAGGTCAATGTACTTGTTCCTCATGATTTCAAATTAGGATTGCAAAAATACACGACTAAATTAGAATTACAAGTAAAAATAAATCCGAGTGAGTTGGATTACAAAAAATTAACCAAACCAACTCAATTAAATTTACTCTTCTACAAAGTTCAAGTCTTTACCGAAGGTTTCCTTTAAATACCAAGTTCCTGATATGGCCAAAACAAAACAAACCGCACCTACCATGTATGCAGCATGATAGGATGTCCACACGTGAGAAAGGGCAACAAACGACATGGTGATAGGCAGAACACCCCCGCGCACAAAATTGGGGGCAGTTGTCGTTACCGTAGCGCGGATATTCGTTCCAAACTGTTCGGATGCTAGGGAAACAAATAACGCCCAATAGCCTGTTACAAACCCCAATGAAAACGATAGCCATTGAAACGCGACTAAAGAAATTCCCTGCAATTCAAGGAAAATGAAACTCAAAACAGCGCATGAGATTAAATAGATGAAGATAACCTTCCTCCGTGAGCGCATCCATTGGCTCATAAGCCCACTCACTAAATCACCTACACTTAGACCAATGTAGCAAAAAATAACCGCAATACCTCGAATTTCATTTGGATGGGCGACCTCGCCAGGACGTATCAAGGAATGAAAATCGAGACTTGAGAATTTGATCAAAATACCTACAACAAACCACACTGGAAGCCCAATAAGCACACATGCAAGGTACCTAAGCGTTCGCTCCTTGGTTTTAAAAATGAGAAAAAAGCTGCCTTTTTTAACATCATCCTTCTCTTTTACTTGATGAAACATCTCGGAATCGAATGTTCCAACACGAAGGAAAAGTAACGATAATCCAAGAATTCCACCTATTAAATAGGCTTCCTGCCAGGGATGTAATCCAAATATGTCAAAATGATTTCGACTAACGAGAGCGGCTACAACTGCCCCAAGAGCACCCATCGTTGCAATAACCATGGTTCCAATTCCACGTTTTTCTTTATCAAATGATTCAGAAACCATGGTTATTCCCGCACCTAATTCTCCGGCCAATCCAATGCCAGCCAGCAAACGAATCCACTCGTATTGGGTAATATTGGTTACAAAGGCATTGGCAATGTTGGCCAACGAATAAAGTAAAATACTGCCAAAAAGCACCGATTTACGCCCCTTTTTATCACCCCAAATCCCCCAAAGCAATCCACCAATCAACATCCCAACCATTTGCCAATTGAACAACGAAACGTCGTACTTTTTCAAAAGGGCTTCATCCGTAATGCCAATGCCTTTTAGGCTAGCGGTTGAAATGATATTGAACAGTTGAAGGTCATAAATATCAACGAAGTACCCCAAGGAAGCTACCAAGATGAGCATTCCCTTTCCTTTGAAAATTTGGTTCATCCCCAAATTTAAGCAACAAAATTTTGCTTCGCGAAAAATTCGAGAACGTTCTGTTTGTCTTTATCAAGCAACGGAATCAATTCGGAGAGGGAGGTTACCACCTGATCTTCTCGAATGAATGCATGCATTTGTACTTGAATTTCTTGACCGTAGATTTCTTCATCAAAATCGAAGAGATGAACCTCAATCCGTTTTTCTTGCCCATCCAATCCCGTTCGATAACCAATGTAAAGCATTCCAAAAAAATATTTCTTGAAAGAAGGCAAGTAAACCTCTGCGGCGTAAATACCGACTTTAGGGATTAATTTTTGAGGATGATCCAATTGAATATTTGCCGTTGGGAAGCCAATGGTTCTTCCCCATTGGTTCCCATGAATAATTTGGCCAGTAAGGGGGTATTTTCGACCCAATAACGCATTGGCTTCTTGAACTTTACCATCGCGCAACGCTTCACGGATTCGGGTGGAACTGATGGCGATGGCCTCTTCCTCCAAAACCGGTATTTGCAGTACTTCAAAATTGGATTGAAACTGCTTTAACAAATGAATATCACCTCCCCGATTCTTTCCAAATCGGTGATCGTATCCAATGCAAACAAATTGGGCCTGTAGCTTTTCAATGATGATTTCTTCAACAAAGCGATGTGCTTCAAAATCAAAAATACCTGGTAATAAATCCAGATAAAACACCATATCGATACCCACTTCTTCAAAAACGCTAAGTTTTTCTTTGGCAGTTTGGAGAATTTCAATGCCTTTTGCATGGGGATTTAATAGCAATCGCGGATGATTAGAAAACGTTAAAATGGCCGACTTCAAACCCTTTTGATGGGCTTTTTCGACCACGCTTTTTAAAATCGATTGATGGCCTTTGTGAACGCCATCGAAAGTGCCAATGGTTAAGGCCAAAGGCTCCTCACTTTTCAACTCAAACCAATTAAAATCAAAGATTTTCATCGGAAATTTTCAATTTTCTCTCCTCCAACAGTTGAACCAATTCTTCTAAATTCCAGGCATTTTCAACTGAAAAATCACCGATTTTTGTACGCCTTAAAGCCGACAAAACGCCGCCGCACCCAAGCACTTGACCCAAGTCGTGGGCTAGGCTACGAATATAGGTTCCTTTACTACAAACCACTTTAAAATGCAAATTTGGAAAATTAAATTGGGTAATTTCAAAAGAATTGACGGTAATTTTTCGTTTTTTCAATTCCAACGCCTCTCCTTTACGCGCAAGATCGTAGCTTCTTTTTCCATCCACTTTAATAGCAGAAAAAACGGGCGGTGTTTGCTCAATTTCTCCTACAAAATTGGCAGCAATAGCATTTCTAACATCCTCTTCCTGAATATGGTCAAATTCACGATATTCCAATGGTTCAGTTTCGTAATCGTACGAAGGGGTGATTACGCCCAACTGAATGATTCCTGTATATTCTTTGGTTTGACCCATGTAGGTCTCGATCTCTTTGGTTTTTTTTCCCGTGCAAATAATCAGGAGGCCGGTTGCCAAAGGATCAAGGGTTCCTGCGTGGCCAATTTTCTTGGCTGGTTTAATTCGATACTTGAGTTTGGCCACCACGTTAAAGGAGGTCCAATTCAAAGGTTTATCCACCAGAAGTACTTCTCCGGCCGAAAAATCAAAATTTAATCCACGAAGTTCAGTTGTATTCCCCATTGCAACATGAGCAGAATTGCTGCTCCAATAATAATTCGATAAATTCCAAAGGCTCTAAATCCGTATTTATTTAAAATCCCAATAAATGTTTTGATGGCAATGAGTCCAACGATAAATGCGACTACGTTTCCAATGAGTAACTCTTGTACATGGTCGGTAATCAATTGTGGCGATATTTTATATAAGTCGTACCCTTTCTTGGCAGTTGCACCCAACATGGTTGGTACCGCGAGAAAAAAGGAAAACTCAGCGGCTTGCTTTCGATTGAATGGACCAATCATACCACCGATGATGGTTGCAGCGGAACGAGAAACACCCGGAATCATGGCAATGCACTGAAACAATCCAATCAAAACGGCATGACCAAACCCCATTTTCTCAGGATTCAACTCATCCCTACTTTCCAACTTCCAAGGAAGCATCAATCGATCAAAAAACAACAAAACGATACCTCCAATGACCAAGGCCCATGCCACAACAGAAACATCGCCCAACATCGCATCAATCGCATCTCCAAAAGTCAATCCAATGATGGCTGCAGGAATAAATGCGGCCAAAAGCTTCCAATAAAAATTGAATGATTGAAAAAATCGTTTGAAGTAAAGTACCACCACAGAAAGAATGGCCCCCAACTGAATGATGACCATGTAGGCCTTCAAAAAATCGGAACTTGGAAGACCCAAAAAATGCTGGGTGATAATCATGTGCCCTGTAGAAGATACCGGAAGAAATTCCGTTAAACCTTCAACAATGGCAATGATAATCGCCTGAAAAATCGTCATTTAGGGTCTTTTTTTCTGTACATGATGGCAAAGCCATTAACTACAAATCCCAAGATTAGTAGAATTGGGGCTACCACAGTCTTTGAAGTGCCATAGATATCCTCATTTCCACTCATCATCAAAAAACCAATGGCCAAAATTGTACAACCAATGCCCATGATGATGTAGTTCATTTTTCCGAAGTAGTGATTCATATTTTTAATCGTAAAGTTGATCCATTTTTAATCGAAGGTACTTATTTACCGAAATAAAAGTACTTAGTGTGGTAATAATAACCCCAAAAATCAAAAGAAATCCGAAAAGAAAAATGGTGTTATTCCAATCTTTGATTTCATTAAATTCGGGTTTGTATTGAGGGAGCATGACCATGACAACGGCGACCAAACCACAAGCTAATATCGCGGCGATTAGACCTTGAATAATTGCATTCCTAAGAAAAGGGCGTAGGATAAATCCGTGAGTTGCGCCAACGAGTTGCATGGTTTTGATGTTGAAGCGTTGCGCAAACAAGGAAAGCTTAACCGAGTTGTTGATGAGAATGATGGAAATAACCAAAATAATTCCAGCAAAAACCAACAAGGCCAGCCCCAACGTCACAACATTTTCATTGAATTGTTCAAGGGCTGGTAATTTGTAACTCACTTCATCAACGATGGGGTTTGCAACGATCACACGACGAATCTCGGCCAAATGCTCTTGATCAGCGAAAGGTGCTTTTACGTATAAATCGCAACTTCTCAGTAGGGGGTTATCCCCCAACACCTCAATAAAGTCCGACTCGACCTCTACCCCATCCAATCGTTTTGCAGCTTCTTCCCGAGAAACATAATGGATATTTTTCGTGGATGGCATGGATCGAATGGTGTTGATGGCTTCTTTTATTTCTTCAGAACTAGCTGAATTTTTGAAAAAGATATCCATCATAAAGTTTTCCTTCAACACCAAAACAGCACTTCGAGCGTGAATAGAAGCAAAGCCCAAAACGCCAACCAACATCAAAACTAGAGCAACGGAAAATAAAGCCGTAATGCTTGTGCGTTGAGCCAATGATTGGAAATAACGTATGCTTTTCTGAGCCATGAAGTAAAGTTAATGAAAATTTTCCCAATCCACCTGATCCATCATTTTTTCAGCAACCAACATATCCAAATGAATTTCACGATCTTGATCCATGAATGAAATTTGGTCCCTAAATCGATGGTGCAATTTCTCTAATTGTGGACTGCTTTCGCCGCCCGAAATTTCTTTCCGAAGATCGAATGCTTGAGCGGCATTTAACCATTCGATGGCCAAAACTTTTTTCACTTGTTGAATGATTTCATAGCATTTTACCGCCGCATTAGCACCCATAGATACATGATCCTCTTGTCCGTTTGAACTCACGATAGAATCAGAACTGGATGGATTACACCACTGTTTGGTTTTTGAAACAATACTCGCAGCCGTATATTGAGGAATCATGAAGCCACTATTCAAGCCGCTATTTTTGACTAAAAAAGCCGGTAAATCCCGTTGCCCTGAAATGAGTAAATACGTTCGACGTTCTGAAATATTTCCCAGTTCGTGCACGGCCAAAGCTAGCTGGTCGGCCGTTAACGCCAAAACCTGGCCGTGAAAATTTCCACCCGATAAAATCAAATCATCATCGGGAAAAATCAAGGGATTATCGGTCACGCTTGCGGCTTCGGTTTCGTAAACTGCTTTACTTTGTTGCAAAACCGTATACGTTGCGCCGTGAACCTGGGGAATGCAGCGGAAGGAATACGGATCTTGAACGGCCTTTCCAGGATTATTTTGCATCGAGCTGCCGGCCAAAAGATTGCGCATAAGGTTTGCCGAATTCGACTGGCCGGCATGCGGACGAACACGGTGGATGTGTTCGGTAAAAGGTTCGTTCGTACCATTGAAACCTTCCAAACTCAAGGCACCAATAGCATGAGCAGCATAATAAAGCCTTTCAGATTCCATCCAGTTGTAAATTCCGAATGCCGACATGAATTGAGTACCATTCAATAAGGCAAGACCTTCTTTTGCGCTTAACGAAATAGCATTCCAACCCAAATGATCCAACGCCTGTTGGGCAGGCATACGAGTGCCTTTAAAAACAACCTCGCCTCGGCCGATGAGCGGTAGGCATAAATGCGCCAAAGGCGCAAGATCGCCGGAGGCCCCTAATGACCCTTGTTCAAAAACAACCGGAAGAACATCTTCGTTATACATCTCAACCAACCGTTGAACGGTAGCTAGCTGAACGCCTGAATGTCCGTAACTTAAGCTTTGAACTTTCAAAGCCAACATCAAACGAACAATGGGCGAAATGACCTCTTTCCCAGTGCCGCAAGCGTGGCTCATCACAATATTTTCTTGAAGCTGGGAAAGGTCGTTTTTGGAAATCTTTACATGGCAAAGCGATCCAAATCCCGTGTTAATCCCATAAAAAGCACGATCCGAACCATTTATTTTTTGTTGAAGAAATTCAAAGCAATGTTGAATTCTTTTTTGTGCTTCCATGGATAAAGAGAGCTGAACGGTTCCTTTGGAGATGCTCTCAAATTGATTCCAATGAATTTGTTGATCGATGGAAATTTGGTTCATGATAATTGGAATAATTCGTTCCACGAAATGATATTCTGTTCACCAGAAATCATGTTTTTTACACTAATTTTTTGTTCTTTCAATTCCGAGTCACCCAGAATAGCCACCCAAGGAATTTGCTTCGAATCGGCGTATTTCATCGCTTTTTTTAGCTTCCCAAATTCGGGGTACAATTCCGAAGGAACTTGCAATTTCCTCATTTCGAATAATAAAGAACTACACTGTTCAAAGGTTTCTTCATCGAAGGCAGCGAAAAGTAGTTTTGTTTTGGAAGGAGTAAGCTGCGTGGGGAATAAATTCAATTCTTCCATGCAATCTAATATTCGTTCGGCGCCGAATGAAACCCCAACTCCCGACATATTTTTCAAACCAAAAACTTCGGTGAGGTTATCGTATCGACCGCCGCCACCCAAACTTCCCATTTGAACTTCATGGGTTACCACTTCGAAAACAGTTCCCGTATAATAATCCAATCCCCTCGCCAAGGAAATATCAAATTGAGCGTGGGTATTTCCTGCTTTCTGTATCAAATAATTCACCTCTTTCCATCCTTCACAATCTCCCATCACCTGATTCAATATATTCCATTGTTCAGAAACGTCGGCAGATAAGAGATTCACTAAATCCAATGCTGTTGTTGAAGATAAATCTTCCATTTCCTGCAATTCAGATGCAAATCCGGAAATCCCAATTTTATCGATTTTGTCCATGGAAATCAAAACGGAGGAAAACACCGATTCAAATCCCCATGCTTTTGCTAATTCGTTTAAAACCTTTCGATGATTGAATCGAATGGTAAAATCTTGGAAGCCCAATCGTTTAAATACTTCTTCATAAATTTGAATCAACTCCACTTCATTGAAAAGAGAATTGGACCCAACAATATCGACATCGCATTGATAAAACTCCTGATAACGACCACGTTGCGGGCGATCGCCTCTCCAAACGGGTTGAATTTGATAGCGCTTGAATGGCATGGGCAATTTTTCCCAATTCATCGCCACAAAACGAGCCATAGGAACGGTAAGATCATACCGAAGTCCACGATCAGACGATTCAGGAATAAATCCGGTAGGAATATCTTTTAGTGCCTCAGCAATTTGCGGATTCGATTCTTTCAAGGATCGATTACTGCGAATATGAAAAAGTAATTTATCTCCTTCATTTCCGTATTTCCCCGTTAATGTAGTTAAATTCTCCACGGCTGGAGTTTCCAACGGTTGAAATCCGTATTTCTGAAAAACTTCTTCGATCAGCTGAAATAAGTACTTCCTTTTTACCACCTCTAGCGGTGCATAATCGCGGGTACCTTTGGACAAAGTAGGTTTGATGGCCATGGTGCGAAGATACGAAAAAGCCCCGACCAAAAGGGGATCGGGGCAATTCTAAAATGGTTAAAGCTGAAGAATTACATCATTCCGCCCATACCGCCGCCGGGCATCGCAGGCATGGCTTTTTCATCTTCTGGATTGTCACAAATGGCACACTCGGTGGTCAATAACATTCCAGCTGCAGAAGAAGCATTTTCCAAAGCTACACGAGCAACTTTTGTAGGATCAATAACGCCTGCCACCAACATGTTTTGGAACTTGTTCAAGCGAGCATTGTAACCAAAGTTACCGGAAGAGCTTTTTACTTTTTCAACCACAATGGATCCATCCACACCGGAGTTCGATGCAATTTGACGCAATGGCGCTTCCAAAGATGTTTTGATGATTTCAATTCCTGTTTTTTCATCAAGATTTTCGGATGACAAACGAGCTAATGATTTGATTGCGCGAACGTAAGCGACTCCACCTCCAGGAATTACCCCTTCAGCAACGGCAGCGCGGGTGGCGGCCAAAGCATCGTCAATTCGATCTTTTTTCTCTTTCATCTCTACTTCCGTAGCAGCACCCACATAAAGTACCGCAACACCGCCTGCTAATTTGGCCAAACGCTCCTGCAACTTCTCACGATCGTAATCGGAAGAGGTTGTTTCAATTTGAGACTTAATTTGGTTTACACGAGCCTTGATGTCTTCGCTATTTCCAGCACCGTTAACGATGGTGGTATTGTCCTTGTCTACCGTTAACTTTTCAGCTCGGCCCAACATATCGATGGTAGCGTTTTCTAATTTGTAGCCACGCTCCTCTGAAATAACAGTTCCACCGGTTAAGATAGCAATATCTTCCAACATGGCTTTACGACGATCTCCGAATCCTGGAGCTTTCACTGCACAGATTTTCAAAGAACCACGAATTTTATTCACCACCAAAGTTGCCAAAGCCTCGCCTTCAACTTCTTCAGAGATGATCATCAATCCACGACCGGTTTGAACCACTTGCTCCAAAACAGGAAGCAATTCTTTCATGGAACTGATTTTTTTGTCGTAAATTAAGATGTATGGATTGTCCATTTCCGCTTCCATGGAATCGGCATTGGTTACAAAGTAAGGCGATTGGTACCCACGATCGAATTGCATACCTTCCACAACTTCAACGTAAGTATCGGTTGATTTAGCTTCTTCAACCGTAATAACACCTTCTTTGGTAACCCGCTTCATGGCGTCGGCGATCAAAGAGCCGATGAATTTGTCGTTATTCGCAGAAATGGTAGCAATTTGCTCAATCTTAGTAAAATCGTCTCCCATTTCCATGGATTGAGATTTCAATGATTTAATCACCTGCCCTACCGCTTTATCGATACCACGCTTCAAATCCATTGGATTTGCACCTGCAGCAACGTTTTTCAATCCAGCATTGAAAATAGCTTGAGCCAAAACGGTTGCTGTTGTTGTTCCATCACCTGCGATATCGGCTGTTTTGGAAGCAACGTCCTTAACCAATTGAGCTCCCATGTTTTCCACGGGATCTTTCATTTCTACTTCTTTGGCAACGGTAACACCGTCTTTGGTAACATGTGGAGCACCGAACTTTTTATCGATGATCACATTGCGTCCTTTGGGACCAAGCGTAACCTTCACTGCATCGGCAAGAGCATTTACACCACGGCGCAATCCTTCGCGCGCATCGGTATCGAATTTAATAATTTTAGCCATTTTTATCTCTGTTTATTAACCAATGATTGCAAGAATATCACTTTCACGCATGATGAGGTAATCTTTACCTTCATACTTCAACTCTGTTCCGGCGTATTTGCCGTAAAGAACCACATCTCCAACCTTGGTCGTCATGGGTTCATCTTTTTTACCAGCACCAACAGAAACAACGGTTCCGCGCTGTGGTTTTTCTTGAGCCGTATCAGGAATGATAATACCTGAGCTGGTCACTTGTTCGGCCGCTGCGGGCTCTACCAGAACCCGATCAGCAATGGGAGTGATTTTAACTGACATAATGTAAATTGATTTTAAATCTGCTATTTCCCTTTCAAGCATTATGCCATAAGGAGAAGAGCATTGGAATCTGGAAATTTTGACAATTCAGGTAAATTCAATCTGACAAAAATGCCATCGCTAGGTTTTTTTTGGCAGAAAAAAAAGCGCCATCAGGCGCTTTTTGCTATGTTTTCGACGGTAATTACTGAACCGGAGCTGGTGCTGGAGCTGGAGCTGGGGCAGCCTGTTGTGCAGGAGCTGCTGGCTTTTGGGTAGCAGGCATAGTTTTGGCCATTTCTGCCGCTTCTGAATTGGTCGTGGTGGTTTGTTCAGTACCGTCAGCGGCAACCACCGAACGATCAATTCCCAAATTCATTCCAATGGAAAGAACCAAAAGGGCAATGACTAATCCCCACGTAATTTTTTCAACAACGTCGGAAGAACGAGCTACACCAATGATTTGACTTGGAGCAGACATGGAAGCTGTTAGGCCACCGCCCTTAGGTTTTTGAATGAGTACAACCAAAACCAAAAGGATACATACCAAAATGATAAGCGAGAATAATATTCCTGTCATAACTTTAATTTTTCTTGAATGGCTTGCATTCGATTTGCAAAATAAATGCTTTTTTCGGGGAATTTCAAATTCAATTTTTCATAAACGGCCAAAGCCATTAAAAATTGGCCTTGAGCTTCGTAAATTCTAGCTAAAGTATCGCTTACCGGTTCTTCAAAAATCTCTTCTTCAGTCAAAGCAGGAGCTATATCAACAACCGATGGAATTTCATCTTGAATGGGCAAAGGGAAATACGGAACCGAAGCAAGTATTTGTGCCTCCAATGGATCAAAAATCGGCTTTTTCACTTGATAATCATCCGACTTATCCGGTGATGAATTGTATCGAATCAGAAAGTCAGAAAGCGTAAAAAGCGGTCGTTCCTCTGAAACTGGTTCTTCCCTTTTTTCGGTGAAATCTAACGTTATTGGAAGATGAACTTCTTTTTCTAAAATTTCTTCCTGAGGTACGACTTGAATAATCTTTTCCTCTTTCTTTTGCTCCAATACCAACTGATTTTGGATGAGTTCAATGGTACTCGCAACTTGAGAAATTTGTTTTTTTACCTTTTGCTTTTCTTCTTCAACCAAAGGAGACTCCTCCATGTTCTGAAGAAATTTTTTCAAGGAAGAACGATCGGAAAAATAAGGAGCAGAATCACGCAAAACATCCAAATAGCGATGATCATGCTCGAGTTTTAATTTACCCAACCAAGCCCAACGGGCTCCCGTAAACCAAGGGTAATCGCGAACAAGTTCTTCCAAATCTTTGGATTCTACACCCCGAAGATAATCCAGGTTGCCGCTCCAAAGATTGACAAGTTGCTTTTGATTCATGCTACCAATTTACGAAAGATTTGTTGAATAAATCTTCGGCGAGTTGTTTTGAAATATCATTCACCAAAGTAGCCTCTACAGAACCAAGGGGCACCGAACCTGAAAAATCGGCATACCGAACAAATCGTTGTTGCCACGAATTTTTAAGATCTTTTTTATCGAAATAGGTCACTTCAATGGTGATGCTTAGTCGATTTAGCGCCGCAGACTGATCATTTCCAGAAAATCCGGCCGGCGCTACTTCATACCCAACAATGCTTCCTCTGTATCCAATATCAGCAGCATCTTCACTATTAATCACCCGAATTGATGTTTGACTAACGAACTTATCTCGAAGTTTTTCCGTAAGCAAAGGGCTAAGTGTGGGAGAAGCCAACGGTGCTTTATTTTCAAATTGGGTAATGGAAACGGTTTTGATGGAGGGATCAACACTTGCTCCCGTGAATGAATAATTTACTTTACATCCTGCAAGAACAAAAAAGAAAAATCCAAACCAATTAATCTTCCAAACCATACTCCTTAATTTTTCGGTAGAGGGTTCGCTCGGATATTCCCAACTCCAATGCAGCATTTTTTCTACGTCCCCGGTGCTTTTGAAGCGATTTTTCAATCATCCGCTTCTCCACTTCCATCAAGGATAAATTCTCTTCAATGTCTTCCACTTGGGCTCCCCGATGTTCTTTTCGAATCGGCATATTTTCTGAAATCAGAATGGTACCCGAAGTCGAAGTTGGAATCCAAGTTGATGACTCGGTCGGACTGATGGAATCTGGTATGATGTTCAAATCGGCATGGTCGACCGCGTTGGGATTGGTTTGATAACTTCCAACAACTTTTTTCAACTCGGTGATATCACGCTTCATTTCAAAAAGTAACTTATAAAGAATTTCACGCTCGGAGAGATCATTTGGATTATTTTGATCAAAGATAACCGGCATGGATTTGGGGGCATGATCAGGCAAATAGTTAAGAAGCTCATCACCTTGAATGAACCTATTTTTTTCTAGGACATTGACCTGTTCGGCGATGTTTCTTAACTGTCGGATATTTCCGGGCCAGGAGAAACGTTTTAATATTTCTTGGGCTGCTTCATCGAGACGAACGGGAGCAATGCCATACTTTTCGCTGAAATCGACGGAAAACTTTCGAAACAACAAGGGAACATCATCGGCGCGTTCCCTCAAGGGAGGAATTTCAATGGGAACGGTATTGAGTCGGTAATACAAATCTTCGCGAAATTTTCCTTTTTCGATAGCTCCATGGAGATTTACGTTGGTGGCTGCAATAACACGAACATTTGTTTTTTGGACTTTAGAAGAACCCACGCGAATGTATTCACCGGTTTCAAGAACCCGCAAAAGACGCGCTTGAGTACCGGTGGGCAACTCCCCTACTTCATCCAAAAAAATGGTCCCACCGTCTACTTCCTCGAAATATCCTTTTCTGCTTTCCATGGCTCCCGTGAAAGATCCCTTTTCATGTCCGAACAATTCGGAATCGATGGTTCCTTCCGGAATGGCACCGCAGTTAACGGCGATAAATTTGTTGTGCTTGCGTGGACTGAGTTGATGAATAATTTTTGAAAAGACCTCTTTTCCGACGCCACTCTCCCCTAAAATTAATACGGATAGTTCGGTTGATGCGACTTGAGCTGCCACGGTAATGGCACGGTTCAATCGGGGTGCATCACCGATGATTCCAAATTTATTTTTTAAGGTTTGAAGTTCTTGTGGGCTCATAATTTCTCGATGAACGAACCGAAAAGAGTAGCTTGAGAACAATCATCAATGTTAACCATCACATAATCTCCCGGTTGAACGTTCTCTTGAGTTGGAAAAACCACCATTTTGTTTTGGGTATTTCTTCCACACTGTTGGTGGTTTCCTTTCTTAGCGAATCCTTCAACCAAAACTTTCTGGGCAAATCCAATGGCTTCTTTGTTTCTTTCCAAAGCATGACCACTTTGCTTAGCGATGATTTCATCCAAACGGCGGCTCTTCACCTCCTCGGCAATATCATCGGTATACTTTCGAGCCGCAAAAGTTCCTGGACGCTCGCTGTATTTGAACATGTACGACATGTCGTACTTCACGAAATCCATCATGGAAAGGGTATCAGCGTGTTCTTCTTCCGTTTCTCCGCAAAAACCAGCGATTACATCGGAGGTAATGGCGCATTCGGGAATAATTCTTCGAATCGCATCAACGCGATTCATGTACCATTCTCTAGAATAGGTTCTATTCATGCGTTCAAGGCACGTTGTAGAACCCGATTGAACAGGTAAGTGTATGCATTTGCAAATATTTTCATACTTCGCCATGGTTTCCAAAACCTCATCGGTAATGTCTTTCGGATGGGATGTACTAAATCGAACGCGCAACAGAGGACTAATCATTGCTACTCGCTCGAGAAGTTGCGCAAAATTCACGTTTTCTTCTTCGTTTGACCAATGGTAGGAATCTACGTTTTGGCCCAGAAGCGTTACTTCTTTATATCCCTTTTCAAACAAATCGCGACACTCGGAAACGATGGAGTGAGCATCCCTGCTCCGTTCACGTCCGCGGGTGAACGGTACCACGCAAAACGAGCACATGTTGTCGCACCCGCGCATGATGGTTACAAAAGCCAAAACTCCATTTCCTCCCAAACGAACGGGAGTAACATCAGCATACGTTTCATCCCTAGAAAGAATAACATTTACGGCTTTTTGTCCGGATTCAACTTGCTCCAATAAGTTTGGTAAATCTTTGTAGGCATCGGGGCCAATCACCAAATCCACCACTTTTTCCTCATCCAGCAATTTGGCTTTCATGCGTTCGGCCATACAGCCCAAAACGCCGATCACCATTTCCGGTTTTTGCTTTTTGGCCATTCGGAAAACATCCAATCTGCCACGAACCTTTTGTTCGGCATTTTCACGAATGGAACACGTATTAATGAAAACTACATCGGCTTCCTGCAGGTTTGAGGTGGATGAATATCCATTCTCAGCCATGATGGAAGCCACAATTTCAGAGTCAGAAAAATTCATTTGACAGCCATAACTTTCCAAATACATCTTCTTACTTCCCTGATCGATACCTTGTAACACTTCCCCTTGACGGGTTTCATCGGTTACTTTCTCAAACACATTTCCTGAAAATTGATTCGCCATAACGTTAGAATTCATCGCAAAAATACAACAAGAAAATCCCACGGTGACAAAATGTCATATTATTTCCGTAAAAAATTTAGGAAGGAAATCCACACCACAATAACTTTGCGCAAAATCGCATGAAATGTTAGACTTCTCCAACACTCAAATTGCCTTTGCCCATAAAAATGATGCCTCCTTAAATAAAGCCTTTTGGCTTTTTAAAACCATGGGGAATCCTGGATTGGTTAATACGGGAAGTACTTTAGCAAATTGGGCCTTGAAACTTAAATTGCCCATCAAAGGAATCATTCGAAACACCTTGTACCAACAATTTGTAGGTGGAGAAGATATTGAACGTTGCGAAAAAACAGTGCAATCCTTATCCGAAAACGGAGTGGGAACCATTCTAGACTATTCCGTTGAAGGGATGGAAGGTGAAGCCGCCTTTGATGCCGGAGCCGAAGAAATTGTACGCACCATCCACAAAGCCAATGGAGATTCTCGCATTCCTTTTGCAGTTTTTAAGGTTACTGGAGTTGCTCGATTTGCCCTTTTAGAAAAGGTAAGTTCTGAAAAACCCCTCTCCCCAGATGAAGAAAAAGAATGGAATGAGGTGGTACGCAGGGTGAATTGGATTTGCGAAGAAGGCTTTAAGGTTCATCAACCAGTCATGATCGACGCGGAGGAAACTTGGATTCAACCGGCCATCGATCAGTTAGCTCTGGAAATGATGAAAAAGTACAATAAGGAAAAACCTTTGGTGTACAATACCGTTCAACTTTACCGCCATGATCGACTAAGTTACCTGAAGGAACTTTTTGATCAATGCGCCAAGGAGTCTATTTTTTTAGGGGTAAAATTGGTGCGTGGGGCTTACATGGAAAAAGAAAGGGAACGTGCTCAAACCATGGGTTACCCCTCCCCCATTCAACCCAATAAAGCTGCAACCGATCACGATTTTGATTCGGCCGTAGAATTTTGCATCAACCATATTGAAAACATTGGCTTGGTAGCTGGATCACACAATGAAGAAAGTAATTACCATTTGGCCAAGTTAATGGATGCCAAGGGCCTTCCAAAAAATCATCCTCACGTTACCTTTTCGCAACTGTTGGGAATGAGCGATCACATCAGTTTCAACTTGTCGAATGCGGGTTACAATGTGGCGAAATATGTTCCATACGGACCTGTAGAAGCGGTTTTCCCGTATTTAATTCGTCGCGCCCGAGAGAACACTTCCGTGGCCGGACAAGTAGGGCGCGAATTGGGATTAATTCTCAACGAACGCAACCGAAGGAAAAAGTAACAGAATTATGAAACCTAAAAAAGGCATGCGTTCCCGAACTCCTTGGAAGGTAAAAATGTTGAAACCTGCCGAGAATCAGTTTGTTGAAATGCCTGAAATTTGGGCAAAAAAAATGGGTCATGGAACTCTACTCATTCCCACTCCGAAGCGAATTTGCGAAATGGTCAATGAAATCCATGAAGGCGATGTAATCACCTTGGAGCAACTGAGAAGGATGTTGGCCGACGAAACAGAAGCGGCCCATGCTTGCCCCATGACCACAGGAATTTTCCTGCGATATGTAGCAGAGGCTACGGTTGAACAATGGAACGAGGGCGGACCTACTTTAGCGCCATTTTGGAGGGTGGTTCAAAACGATCACAAGCTCAATTCAAAATTCCCGGGAGGACCTGAACAACAAGCAGAACGACTTGAACGGGAAGGATGGAAAATTAATCGTACCAAAGCGCCTCATCTATGGAAAGTCATTCTTCCTTAACCCCAGCCTTTCTCAAAAAATTGGGAATCAAGGAGGAAGACCATATTTGTGTCCTCGATCAATGGGTTCCTGAATTTCCACCCATTTTTCAATCCATTAGCTCGACAGAGCGCCCAACTTGGATCATGATTCCAGTAACCCATCGGCAACAACTTCAAGAAGCCATGGACCAATGGGCCGAACGTTTGAAAACAGTTCGCGTATTTTGGATCGCACATCCCAAAAAATCCAGTAAAATTGCATCCGATTTAGGCCGTGACGAATCCTGGATTATCATGGAAGAATACGGATTTATTCCCAATTTTTCGGTGGCGATTGATGAGAAATGGAGTGGTCTTCGTTTCAAATTTGATCCCAATAAACCGAAATGGATTTCAGATTATGCCATGAAAAAGAAGGATCCTGGTTCACGTCCCGAAATCATTCCACCTTTGGAACTGATGGAAGCTTGGAAAAAATACCCCGAAGCCCAATCCTTTTATGAAACACTCTCCTACTCTTGTAAAAAAGAATACAGCGTTTATGTTTCTGAAGCAAAAAAAGAAGAAACCCGGATTACAAGAGCTCAAAAAGTATTGGATTCCCTTCTGCAAAAAAGAAAAAATAGGGTTTAATATTCCTCTTATTTTTGCAAGTCAATTTCCCATTCATCACCATGGATCATTCGCAACTATTTTTCGATCACCTTGCTCCGACCAACCCATTTCCGGTTGGAATTGAAATTGATTTTGCAGAAGGGTCTTGGATTTATGGCCCAAAAGGAAAATGGCTGGATCTCATAGCAGGAATTGCCGTTTGCTCGGTCGGACACCGTCACCCTAAGGTGGTAAAAGCCATTCATGAGCAAACCGATCGCTATTTACACACCATGGTTTACGGGGAATACGTTCAAGATGCGAATACCAAACTTGCTCAAAAATTAACCTCCCTCCTTCCCAACTCCTTGAATTGTGTTTATTTGGTCAACTCGGGGACCGAAGCCAACGAAGCAGCCATTAAATTGGCTCGAAGAGCAACAGGACGGAGCCAAATCATCAGTTTTCATAAATCCTACCATGGAAATACCCTGGGAAGTTTATCCATTTCAGGGAACGAAACGAAAAAAGCCGCCTTCAGACCGTTGATTCCCGATGTAGATTTCATCACATTGAACCGATTTGAAGAATTAAATCAAATCACCAACAAAACTGCTGCAGTTATTTTGGAACCCGTTCAGGGCGATGCCGGAGTTCGAACAGCAGAAAATGACTACTTGGTTGCATTAAGAAACAAATGCACAGAAGTTGGCGCTTTACTTATTTTCGATGAGATTCAAAGCGGTGTTGGCCGAACTGGAACGTGGTACTATTTTCAACAAACACCGGTTATTCCCGATGCGTTTACCACGGCCAAAGGATTTGGTGGTGGACTTCCCATTGGCGCCCTAGTGGCATCGAAGGAATTGCACGCACTTTGGGCGCATTCTCCCATGTTGGGCCACATCACCACGTTTGGAGGCAACCCGGTTTGTTCCGCTTCGGCCTTAGCTGTATTAGAAACCATCGAGGAAGAAAGGCTCATGGAGTTCATTCCTGAAAAAGCGAATTTCATTCGAAGTCAATTGAAACATCCGCAAATTTTAGAAATTCGCAATCGCGGATTGATGTTTGCGGTTGATTTACCATCCGAAGAGCATGTCGGTCGATTATTTGATTATTGCTTGGACCACGGTGTCATCATTTACCGATTCTTAAGCAGTCCAAGCAGCTTTAGAATGGCACCTCCGCTCACCATTTCTATCGAAGAACTGGCCTGGGGGATGCGCATCATTTTAGATGGATTGAATACGCTTTAAATCAATGGATCCGCTTCCGGATTCACGAATTTATATCCAACTCCTTTGATGGTCCGAATGTATTCTTCACCAATTTTTTCTCGAAGCTTTCGGATTTGCACATCGATATTTCGATCACCAACGATGATATCATCTCCCCAAACCTGACTCATCATCACATCTCTGTTGAATACTTTTCCAGGTTTGGAGCTAAGGAGTAATAGGATTTCAAATTGTTTTTTAGGAAGATGGATGGCTTCCCCACCTTTGAAAATGAGGTGTTGTTCTTTATCGATGATGAGGCCGTGCAATTCGATGCTGTTGGGGCTCACCCTCTCTTCGTTTCCATCAGCACGGCGAAGCAACGACTTAATTTTAGAAAGCAATACCCTAGGTTTGATGGGTTTGGTGATGTAATCGTCTGCGCCCGCTTCCAATCCTGCAATTTGGGAATAATCTTCGGCGCGGGCAGTGAGAAAACAAATGATGGCTTTTGAAGTTGCTGGATTCTTTCGAATTTCGATGCAGGCTTCTATTCCATCCATCACGGGCATCATAACATCCATCAGAACTAAATCAGGCAAAAACAATTTTGCCTTTTCCAGCCCTTCAGCTCCATGATTGGCTCTTTGAACCTCATAGCCTTCCATTTCAAGGTTGAAACCTAGAAATTCAAGAATGTCCGGCTCATCATCAACAATCAGAATACGTTGTTTGGAACTCATGCCCTTAATTTTACATCAAAATTAAATTTGGATTCGCTCCATGCACCCACTTAACCATAGTTTAAAGTTAAATTAAAGTTAGGAGTTTTTAGGCGAAAAGAACTTGGCTTTGATGATTCCAAAAATAACGGGAATAAAACTTATTCCAACAACGGCTAATACAACAATTTCGAAATGGCTTTTTACCCAAGGGTTATTACCAAACAAATACCCTACCCAAGTGATGGAATTTACCCAAATGATGGCTCCGGCAATTCCAAAACCTACGTATTTTCGGTAGTGCATGTTGCTGGCACCCGCAACAAAAGGAGCAACCGTGCGAACAATAGGGATGAATCGGGCTAAAATGACCGTTAATGGGCCATGTTTCTCGTAGTACACCTCGGTCTTTTCCAAATGCTCTCGTTTTAGGAAAAGGAAGCGCTCTTTTTTCTTTAACGTAGCCCCTAGTTTTTTTCCCATAAAATAGTTGAGCTGATCACCCAGCAAAGCAGCTACAATGAGAAGTGGAATGAGAATACCCATGTTCAAACCCGTTTCGGGTCGAGCAGCTAAAGCACCAATGGCAAATAAAAGCGAATCACCAGGCAATAACGGCATCACCACCAAGCCTGTTTCGATAAAAACAATTAGAAAGAGAATGATATAAGTTAAAGTTCCGTACTCGTTTAAAAAGTCAACCAAATGCTGGTCGATGTGTAAAATAAAATCAATGATTTGCATTCTGTATTTCCTTCATTAAGTTTTGAGCACCTGAAAATTTATCAATCACAAACAAGACGTAACGAATGTCGCAACCGATGGATCTCGAATATTTATCGTCCCATGCAAAATCGTTGATGGTGGCCGTATAGGCACGGTCAAAATTTACCGCTACCAATTCACCTTTGTTGTTCATCACTGGAGAACCGGAATTTCCACCCGAAGTATCTAAATTGTACAAAATGGCGGTGGGTACATCTTTCATGGTTGGGTGAATGTATTCGCCAAAATCTTTAGCGTCGTGCAAGTCTTTCAGTTTGGCGGGGTAGTCGAATTCACCACCGTTGGCACCTTTCTCGAGAACCCCTTTCAACGTGGTAATTGGCCCTTGATAAACGGCATCATCGGGCGAATATCCCTTTACTTTTCCGTAGGTTAAACGCAACGTAGCATTAGCATCCGGCAAGAAGTTATCGCCCAGCACCGCTTGACGCGCTTCTAAATATTCGGGCATCAGGCCAGCAAGAATTCCTTGACGTGTATTGTTTTCTTCTGCAATTTTTGTGCGCAAGGCGAGCACTTGCTTCGCCCAATCGTACATGGGGTTTTTCATGAGCACCTGCCAATCGGAAAGTTTCCAGGTGCTCACCTTTTCGGGGACAAAGTTCCACCAGGCAAAATTTTCGATCATACCATTGGAAGCTACCAGTTTGGTACGATCGCCTCCGTTGGGTTGATCTTCAGCGAAAATTTTAGCTTCATCTTTCATCATCCACAAAAGGAAATCTTTCTCCAAGGCGGGGTGAAAATTGGCCAAGATTGACTTCCATTTTGAGCTATTTTCAGTAATTAGGGCTGAAAAAGCGCTGTCTGGATTGGAGGACTTATTCGCTTTCGATTGCAGCGCTTCCATGGTTGAAACCATGTTCATCCAAGCCGAATGAGCGGTAATATTATTCACCCACAAATCTCGAGGCGCAGAAAGTTCCATGGAGGCATAAATTCGATTGAGTTCATCCACTGCGTTTTTGGAAGGATTTTGGGTCGTCAAATACGTTTTTATTTTTTCATCCAAAGCAGATTTGTCGGCCAAAATGGAGGTACGACGCAGGCCTTGCATCTTTCCTTTATAATTCTTGGTCACGTTGGCCAAGCTCTTGGTTTTACCGGCGAACTTCAACATCAAGCCCGGATCGGTTGCTGCTAAGGCATTCATCGAGCTAATCAAATAATCGTTGACTTTGGTGGTCACAGGCAACAATTGATTTTGCTGATATTTGAGGTAAGAAGCCGGATAGTTTTTAAAGGTTCTTCC
>JACCEA011123513.1_pt1 | contig 22615 bp, 12 predicted proteins | sample 7449851 | NCBI WGS metagenome assembly JACCEA01 (sample SAMN15323453, study PRJNA562643) | freshwater metagenome | isolation source: river surface water | place: USA:Blue River Watershed | collected 2017-08-18 | reverse complement strand
TGCGCAGGCCGGCGTTGATCTGGAAACTGTCGTCGAGGTGCGGGTCGTTGATCATGCCCTTCCAGCCCACGACCGTGCGCGGCTTTTCGAAATACACCCGCATCACCGGCAGCAGCTCGCCGGCGTAAAGCGGCACCACCGCCCGCAACCGCGCCGCATACTCCAGCGCCGCCGCCGGATCGTGGATCGAGCAGGGGCCCACGACGACGAGCAGCCGGTCGTCCGCCCCGGTCACGATCGCCGCCACCTCGCGCCGCGCCTGCGCCACGAGCCCCGCGCTCGCCTCCGACAGCGGCAGCTCGTCGGCGAGCACGGCGGGGGCGATGAGCGGCTTCTGCGCGCGGATGCGCAGGTCGGAGGTTTGGGCGGGCATGCGGGCGCCAGTCGAGCGACGCCCCCCGCCGGAATCAAGGCGCGGTCGCGCCGCCCCGCTCAACCGAGCGCATTTTTCGCCTGCTGCACCAGCGGCGACCGCGCGAGCCCCGCGTCGCCGCCCTCGTCCAGCCCGCGGGCGCGCGCCCGCGCCCGCAGCGTCAGCCAGGCGAACGACGCCGCCTCGCCGCCCGCCGCCCGCCCGCCGGCGGCCGCCAGGTCCGCTTCGACCGGCGCCAGCACCGCCGTCGGCAGCAGCGCTTTTTCCGCCAGAAACAACCCCAGCGAGGCGCCCAGCGTCTCCAGCCACGCCCGCGGTTGCGCCGGCGCGGCATACACGAACGACGCGCTCGTCGGCGACCACTCCATGAAGGCCCGCAGTTCGCCGTGCAGCTTGAGCAGCGCCGCGTCCACCGTCGCCGGCGTCCAGCGCGCGGTGAAGGTCTTCCGCTCGCGGAAACCCTTCACCTCCCACACGCGCAGCACCACTTCGTAATCGCCCGCCGCCACGCGCAGCGCGCCGGTCACGATGTAGTCCACGCCGTCGCTGCTCGTTTCCACCAGTTGCCGCAGATTCTCCGTCGTCCATTCGGCCGGAAAGATCACCGGATGGTTCCGCGCCGGATCCTCGGCGTTCGTTTTCAGCCCGATCGCCGCCACCGGCGCATACGCCGCGGAAAAATAAAACGTCTCCGCGAACCACAGCGGCAGCGCCCGCGCGAGGCGCCCGAGTTCCTCCTCCGGCGCCTGCATGGCCTTGTCCGCCTCGGGAAACCCGGGGATCGCCAGCTGCGCGAACGCCACCCGCCGCAGCCGGCCTTCCTTCGGCGGCAGAATCTGCGCCGCCAGCGGCTCGAGGCCGTAGAACCAGATCGGCTTCGACACCGTGATGAGCGCGATGGTGTTGCCCGCGTTCGGTCCGGGCGCGGCGCCGCCGCCGGCCGGCGCGAGGTGCGGGGTGTGCAGCATCTCGGCGATGGCGTTGGAGAACCCGTGCAACCGCTCCTCGAGCTCCGGCCGGTTGAGTTCGAAAAGAATATCGAGCACGTGCTGCGCGGCGTCGGGCTGCCGCAGCGCGAGATAGGCCTGCAACAAATTCAAACCCGTTGCCGGCCCGTGCCGGTCCGCGTCGTAGCGCGGCGCCACGAGCTCGACGATCTCGGCCACTTGCCCGTGCGAGCCGAGGTCGCCCGAAATCGCCACCAACACGTCCGCCCGGTCGCCGGCCGGCCCGGCCAATATCTCTTCGTAGATCGCGAGCGCCCCGGGCAGGTCCTTCAGACCGAGCGCCTCACGCGCCGCGAGCAGGCGGGGTTTCACCGCCGCCGCACTGCCGGCCGCCACCGCCGCCGGAGCCGGCACGGGCACCACCGGCTCGGGCGCGGGCGTCGGCGCGGGCGCCGCCGCCGGCGCGTTTTTCTTCCCGGTGAAACGATCGAAAAAACCCATGCGCGGGAGGCAAAACCCCGCCCCGACCGCTGGCGAACAGAATTCCCCGCCCGCTCCCTCCGGGCCGAACGTCGGCCGGCCGGTCCGGATACCGGGAAATTTTCCCTGCCGCCGCCCCCGCTTCTCCCGAGCTCCGGGCTCGGCGCCGCGCTATTGTTGGTGTCTTCTCCTCCCACCCCCCTCCGCGTCGCCGCCTCGCCGCGCGCACGCGATCTGCTCCCGTTCCTCACCCACCATGCCCGAACCCACCGCCGTTCCGGCCGCGCCTGCCCCCGCTTTTCCGGCCGTGCCGATGCCGGATCCGGCCGCGTCGCCGCCCGTCGCGGCCCTGCTGCAGCTGGTCCAGGGCAACATCCTGCGCAGCCACGGCCGGCGGTTCACGCGCCTGCTGTTTTTCCGCTTCAAACGCACCGACCCCGCCAACCGCGCGATTTTCCCCGCCGCGCGCCGCCATGCGCCGCCGCTCGTCACCTCCGCCGCCGAACAACACGCCGCCTCGCCCCGCCGCTCGGGCCTGACCGGCACCGCGTTCTACGGCGTCGCGCTCACCGCCGACGGCCTGCGCGCCTGCGGCTACACCGGCGACGGCCAGTCCTTCCCGCCCGAGATCGGGCCCGCGGAATTTCGCAACGGCGTGCGCGCCGACCCGACCTGGGATCCGCTGCACCGCGGCTCCCTCGGCGTCGTGCACGGCCTGTGGCTGCTGGCCCACGAATCCGACGCGGAGCTCGGCCGCATGGAGAACCACGTGGAACGCCTGCTGCGCGGCACCGGCTCGATCCTCGGCCACGAAGACGGCTTCCTCTGGTGCGATCCGCCGCCGCCGGACGCCCCGCCCGGCGGCCGCGGCCCCGCCCGCGAGCCTTTCGGCTTCGTCGACGGCATCAGCGAGCCCGTGTTCTTCGCCGATCGCCCGGTGCATCAGCCGTGGGTGCAGACCGACCTCGCCCGCGTGCTCATCCCCGACGCCGGCCCCCACCGCGGCGGCTCGTTTCTGGTCTTCAGCAAACTGGACCAAAACGTGCGTCTCTTCCGCTCCGTCGAAGCCGCGCTCCGCCCGCTCCCGGCCGGCGTCCGTGACGGCGGCGCCCTCTTCATCGGCCGCGAACGCGACGGCACCCCGCTCGCCGCCACGGGCCCGGGCGGCGCCAACGATTTCGACTTCGAGCCCGCCGCCACCGGCGGAGTCCACAGCGACCGGCGCTGCCCGTTTCACGCCCACATCCGCAAATCCAATCCCCGCACGCTCGACCCCGCCGTGCAGACCGCGAACGCGAGCCGGCAGGATATCCGCCGCGCCCAGTTTGTCCGCCGCTCCGTGGTCTATGATCGCCCGCCCGCGCTCGGGCCGCGCCAGCTGCCGGTCTGGGCCGCACCCCGCTACTCCGAGGGCCACGAACCGACCGGCGACGTCGGCCTGCTGTTCATGGCCTGCATGCGCGATATCGGCGAACAGTTCGCGACCCTCCGCGACGAGTGGTTCCACAACCCCGGGTTTCCGCTGCCCGCGACCGCCCACCGCGACCCCCTCTTCGGGGCGCCAAACCAGCTGTGGTCCTGGCCCAGTGCCGCGCCCACCGTTGCTCTCGCGCAGCGCCCCGCGTTCCTCCGTCCGCGCGGCGACCACTATTTTTACCTCCCGCCGATCCCGTGGCTGGAAAATCCGCCGCGCTGACCGCGACCATGGCTGAAACCCTCGTCAACCTCGCCGCCGGCCAGGACTACTTCTGGTTCCTCGTGCTCCTCCTCTGGGGCGCCGTCGCGGCGCTCTGGTGGCGCGATGCCCGCGACGCCGCCGATTGGCGCTGGCTGCCGTGGAGTGCCGGCGCCGGTGCGCTCGTCGCCGCGATCGAGATCGTGGCCTTCTCCATTCCGGTCCGCGCGACCCCCGGCGTCGCTCCGCACTTCGCGACGGAGCGGATCCTCGCCGGCGCCGCGCTGCTGGGGCTCGTCGGCTGGATCGCCGGCCATCGCGCGCTCCGGCCCGCGCTGCGCGTGGCCGCCGCCGTCGCCGTCGCCGGGGTCGGGGCGTTGGGAGTCGTCGACCCCGCGCTCGGCGCCTATGCCTACGGCGGCGCGCTGGTCGGCCTCGGCGCCGTGCTCGCCGTCCACGCGACGCCCGCCGCCCGTTGGGCGCTCGCCGCCGTCGTCGGCGCCGGACTTTGCTCGAGCTGGGGTCCCGTCGGGGAAGCGCTCGGCCTTGCCCGCCGCTGGCAGGCGCTGAGCGCCGGCAGCGTGGCCTGGAGCCTGGCGCACAGCGCCGCGGCGGCCGTCGCCCTCGCCGGCCTCCGCCGCCACCGCGCGGCGCCATGGATTCCGCCCGCCGTGCCGGCCGCCACGGCGCGGGCGCTGCGCATCGCCTTCTTCGCCTGGCTCGCCGCCGGTTTCCTGCTCGCCGCCGTCGCCGGCGGCCTCGCCCGGCGCAGCTTCGAGTCCAGCGCGCTCGCGCGCGCCGAGGCCGGCGCCCTCCTGCTCGATCGCGCCCGCCTCGGCGCCTTCCTCGGTCCCGCCTTCACCGTCACCTCGCTCCAGGCCTACCGCCAGCCCAACGGCCAATTCACCCCGCTCGCCGTCGTGCCCGCGATGACCACCCCGGCCGCCCTCGCCGTGCGGCAGGACCTCGCCCGGCTCGAACGCGCCAACCCCGACGCCCCCGCCGTGCGCCTCTATGTCGCGCGCGACGGTCGCCTGCTGATTCTGCCGTCGTCCGCCTGGCGCACCCGAGCCGGCACGCTGGCAGTCCTCGAGCTCGATTCACCCGCGGACTGGGCCGAGTGGTCGGAGCGCCAGGGCTATTTTCAACCGCCGCGGCCCTCGCCCTACGGCATCGGCACCGAAGCACGCGCCCCCGTCATCGGCGACGACGGCCGTCTGCTGGCGTGGGTCGTGATGAAGTTTCCCGTCGGCCTCTGGGCCGCCCAACAGGCCCAGGCGCGGCTGCTCGTCTTTCTTATCTTCGTCGGCGGCCTCGGCCTCGGCTTCACCTTTGCCCGCGAGCGGCTGCGCACGCTCGAGCGCGAGCACGCCCGCTCCGAAGCCAGCCTCGCCGCCCGCTCCGACCAGCTGAAGACCGCCTTTCTCGCCAAGGTCAGCCACGAGCTGCGCACGCCCATCCAGAGTATCCTCGGCTACGGCGAACTCATCCGCGCCGCCGTCACCGATCCCGTCGTCCGCCAGCGGCTCGAAGCCCAGCGCGAACACGGCGAGCTGATGCTCCGGCTCGTCAACGACCTGCTCGACCTCAGCGCCATCCAGGCCGGCGCCTTCCGCCTCGTCCCGAAGCCGACGCCTCTCGTCGACCTGATGCAGCAGGCCGCCGAGAGCCTCGCCGCCGCCGCCCGCGCCAAGGGCCTCGGCTTCAGTTTTGTCGCGGAGGCCGAGGTGCCGCGCTGGGCGATGGTCGACCGCGAGCGCCTGCGGCAGATCGCGCTCAACCTGATCGCCAACGCCATCAAGTTCACCGCCCGCGGCCGCATCGAGGTCGCGCTCAGCAACGGCTCCGAACCCGGCACCGTCGTCCTCTCCGTCCACGACACCGGTCCCGGTATCGCACCGCACGAACAGACCGGACTCTTCCAGCCGTTCTCCCGCCTCGAGAGCGCCGCCGGCACCGAGGGCACGGGTCTCGGCCTCTCGCTTGCGGCCGCCCTGTGCCGCAGCATGGGCGGCGGCATCACGGTGCAGAGCGCCGTCGGCGAAGGCTCGTGCTTCGAGGCCACGGTCCGCATCCGCCCTTGCCGCGCGCCCGAGTCCGCCGGCCCCGCGGCCGCGCCCGCCGTGTCGCTCGCCGGCCTGTCCGTGATCGTCGCCGACGACAACGCGCTCGTCCGCGAGCTCTTCACCGCGTGGCTCACCGAATGCGGCGCCGCCTGCCGGCCCGCGCCCGACGGCGACACCGCCTGCGCGCTCGCCCGCACCCAGCCGCCCGACGCCGCCGTCGTCGACCTAGCCATGCCGCGCGGCGACGGCCTCTCCACCCTGCGCCGGCTCCGCGCCGAATTCGGCGCCGCGGTGCGGCTCATCGCCGTCAGCGCCCACGCCGGCGAATCCGGCCGCGCCTCCGCCCTCGACGCCGGCGCCGACCTTTACCTCGTCAAACCCGTGGAACTCGCCCGGCTCGCCGCCGCGATCCGCGACACGCCGGCCACCGCCTTCTCCCCGTCGTCGCCCCGCACCGAGTTGCTCGCCCGCCTCGACGCCCAGTTTCGCGCCGACGCCTGCGCGCAGCGCCAGGCCGTGGTCACCGCCCTGCGCGAGGCCGACTTCGCCGCCCTCGCCGCCCGCGCCCACTACCTGCGCAACAGCGCCCTCGCCGTCGCCGACACCGTCCTCGACGAAACTTGCGCCGAGCTCGAGCGCGCCGCCGCCGCCGCGCAACCGGCCGCGATCGCCGCGGCGTGGGCGCGCTGCGACCGCGCCCTCGAGCCGTGGACCCGGCCCGATTCGCCCGCCGCGCCCGCCGTTGCGTCCGCCCCCTTTCCCGTCCGTTCCCACCGTCCCTGAACCGTCAACTCCGCCCGACCATGTCCTATCCCCAGCCCGTCGCCGCCCTCCGCGTCACGTTCCTCAACTTCGGCCGCATCACCGTCGACATCCTCGACCTCAAGAGCGCCGAGGCAAAAATCGTCAAGAGCCACGAGACCCAGCTCGATTCCGATCACCCGCGCGCGGACTTTCGCGCCGGCACCAAGGGCGAGAACTTCGCCGCGCTGCTCTACACCTTCGAACTCTGGGACGTGATCTACCCGCTGCAGAACGTCCAGGCCCTCGGCGGCAAGAATCCCTACGTCCTTGATCCCGCGCCCGGCCTCCCGCACGCCGCGGGCGCCAACCGCGGCATCCCGCCCCTGCAGGAGGTGTCGTTCTCCGCCCGCAAACTCGCGCGGCGCGACGTCGTGAAGCTCGGCATCGCCAAGCCCGGCGTGGCCACGACCGTCACGATCGACCGCGACCTCTCGTGCTTCTCCGTGACGCTGCTCGTGCCGCAGGGCACCGAAGCCTACATCACCTTCGACACCTGGCCCGGCACCACGCGGGCCCGCACGTTCAAGGTCTGACCCCGCCGCGGGCGGCCCGGCACGACCGGCCGGCCCGCCCCGCGCACGCTCGCGTCGGTCCACCGCCCCCGCACACTCCGCTTTCCCACGCCGCTCCCCGGTCCCCTCGGCTCCGGCCGAACCGATTCCCCACCGATGTCCTTTTTCATCCAGGCGACCGAGATTCTTCGCGACCTTGTCCCCTTCCTCGCGCCGCGTCGCCTCGATCCCGCCGCGATTCCGGCCCATCGGGAACTCCTGGGCCGTCTGCAAGGCAATCAACTCCAGGGGCACAACCGGCCGTTCACCACGATCTGGTGTTTCAATTTTCCACCGGCGTGGACCCCCGACGAATGCCGCGGCTATCTCCGATCCGCGTCGGGCCGGGTCACCACCGCCCTCATGCAATGGCAGGAACGGGACCTTCGCCGGAAAAGCGGGCGCGCGCTCCCGGGCGTTTTCCGCAGTCTGGTCCTGACCACCTCGGGGTTGCGTCGCGCGTCCGTGTCGAATCCCGAGGAAGGTCACACCTTCGGCCGGGACTTCAGCCGGGGCATGGGCTTTGTGAGCATGGACGCGGAGCACCCGGAGAATTCCATCCATCCCGGCACCGACCTGCTCGACCCGGTCGACGCCGCGGGTCGGCCCACGACCTGGCAGGCCCCCTACCTTTCGGGCTTCGACGGCGCCTGGTTGTTCGGCCATGCCACCGATGCCGACCTGGATTCGGCTCTGGCCGAAGTGCGCGCGGCCCTGGTGGAAGTCCACCGCGAACGCGGCGAAACCCGCACCCACGAGCCGTTCGGATTCCGCGACGGCTTGGTTCGCCACGCCTTCTTCCGCGGGCAGCGGGCCAGCAGTTGGTTCGCCGACCTCCCCCTGAAGCTGCTCTTCATCCAAGGCGACGGCCCGCATGCCGGCGGCAGCTTCATGGTCCTGCGCAAGCTGGAGCAGAACGTCCGCCGTTTCCGGGAATTCGAGACCGCGCTGCGGGCGGCGGTGCCGCCCGACGCCTACGGCCACCGCGATCCCGGGTCCCTCCTGGTCGGCCGGCACCGCGACGGCACCCCGCTGGCACCCGGCGGCCGGTTCGGCGATTTCGACTACGGCAACGATCCCCGGGGCCGGCAGTGCCCGTTTCACGCCCATATTCGCAAAGCCAATCCCCGCGGCTCGCTGCGTTCCCAGTTCAACAACACGCGCGACGCGCAATTTGTCCGCCGTTCGGTCGTCTTCGACCCGCGCGGGCAACTCGCCGACCCCACCGCGGTGCCCGAGGGAGAGGTCGGCCTGCTCTTCATCGGCTACATGGCCGAGATCTCCCGCCAGTTTCTCGTCCAGCAAAAGTCGTGGCTTGGAAACGACAATTTCCCCGACCCCCGCGACGATTCCCCGCCGCTCGGCAAAGATCCGCTCCTCTTCGGCGGACAGGGCAACGGCACCTGGACCTGGCATCGGGACGGCCGGACCCTCCGGGTTCCGGGCCTCGGCGCCTTCGTGCGCCCGCAAGGCGGCGCCTACTTCTACGTGCCCACCGTCGCCTGGCTGGCCGATCCGCGCTGAACCATGGGCCCCCTCGGCACCTATCAGGACTATTTCTGGTTCCTCGCCGGGCTGTGCTGGGTCGTCGTGGGCCTGGTCTGGTGGCGCCTGGATTTGAATCGCCACGACTGGAGCTGGCTGCCGTGGAGCGCCGGGGCGGGCGGGATCGCGGCGGCCACCCAGGTGAGTTGCTGGCTTTTCGTCGCGGAGGCCGCGCCGCTGCAGGCGCCGTTGCTCGGGGTCGATCTCTTCCTCGGCGCGATCGCCGGTCTCGAGGTCGCGGGCTGGTGGTGGGCGGTCCGGGCCGCGTCGGCCACCGCGCGCCGGCGGCACCTCTGCGTCGGCGCCGCGCTCGCCGTGCTCGCTGCCGCCGCCGCGCGGGCCGAATGGCCCCGCCTCGGGGCACTGGCGGTCGTCGTCGCCGCCGCTGTCGCCGCCGCCGTCGCGCCCGGCTCAACCGCTCCCCTGCGCCGGTCGCGCCCCGCCCGGATCGCCCTCACCGCCGCCGTCGCGTCCCTCGCGTTCGCCAACTGGGGACCGCTGGCGGGCTGGGCCTTCGACTCGTTGCGCTGGGCCGACCTCGCGTCCACCTCGGCGTTCGCGATCTCGATCGTTCAGCTGCTGCTCGCGGTCACCGTGCTCATCGCCGTCCTCCGCGATCCGCTGCGCGACCATTTCCGGCGCAACGAACCGCTGGCGCGCCGGGAGGCCTCGATCTTCGGCCTGGCGCTCGCCCTTTGGCTCGCCATCGGCCTGGCGATCGCCTGGTTCGCCAGCCACGCGACGCGCCGCGAATTGGCCGCTTCGGCCTTCAGCCGCACCCGCATGGCCGCCGAACTCCTCGACCGCCGCGAGCTCGCACTCTGCCTGGGGCCGGACTTTCGGATCGATCGGCGCGAATCGATCCCCCGCCTCCAGGGCGGCCAGCACCACCGCGCCTTCAGCGATTGGCTGACCACCGAACGCACCCGCGCGCTCGCCGCTTCGCTCGACGCGATCGCGCGCCTGAATCCCGATACCAACGATGTGTTCGTCGCCACGCTGCGCGAGGGCTGGATCGTGGGCGCCGTCTTCAAGTCCAGGGTTCGCCCCCTCCCGAACGTCGTTTCGCTCGAACACCCCGCCCTGCCCGACGACCTGGCGCGCTGGGAGCGCGCCGAACCGATCTTTCGCGACCTCCACACCACGTTGTTCGGCACCTCGGTGCAGGCCTGGGCCCCGCTGTCCGGCCCGGACCAGCGCATGCTCGGCTGGCTTGTCTTCGACTGGGACCCGAAGGCATGGGTGCGGGCCCAGGCCCAGAGTCGGCTGCAGACTTTCGGCATGGTGGCGCTGGGCGTTTTTCTCTGCGTGCTCCTCTTCCTGCACCGCCTGATGCACCGCCAGCGCGAAGCGGCCGCCCTGCAAGCCCAGGCCGCCGCCGCGGCGAGCCGCCTCAAGACCACCTTCCTGGCCACCGTCAGCCACGAACTCCGCACGCCGCTGCAGGCCATCCGCGGCTACGGTGAGATTCTCGAGGTCCATCACGCTTCGGCGTCCAGCCGGACCCTGCTCGCGGCCCTGCGCGGCCAGGTCGACGTCATGCACCGCCTCGTCGCCGATCTGCTCGATCTCAGCGCGATGGAGGCCGGCGCCTTTCGCTGCGAGCGCCACCCGGTCGATGTCCGCCAGGTCTTCGCCGACGTCGCCGACCAGGCGCGGCCGGAGGCTCGCGCCAAGGGCCTCGGGTTTCGCACGGACATCGCCCCCGATCTGCCCGATCGCCTCGTCGGCGATGCGGTGCGCCTGCGCCAGCTCCTCGCCAACCTTCTGTCCAACGCGGTCAAATACACCGACAACGGCGAGATCGCCGTGCGCGTCGCGGTGGAACGGCTCGAGCCGAGTTTTTGCGACTTCGCGGTGATCGTCGACGACACGGGTCCGGGCATCCCGGAGGAGCGCCGATCGGCCCTCTTCCAGCCGTTTTCCCGCCTCGATGCCTCCGGCGCGAAGGAAGGTTCCGGACTGGGGCTCGCGCTCTCCGCCGGACTGGCCCGCAACCTCGGCGGCGAACTGCGCCTCCTCCAATCCGGCCCCGAAGGCAGCCGCTTCGCGGCCGCCCTGCGCTGGCCGATCGCGCCGGCCGCCGTATCCCCCGCGCTCCGCCTGGCTGCCCCGCCGCCGCACGGTGTGCCCGGCGCCACCGGCCGCGTGCTGGTCGTCGACGACAGCCCGGCGGTCGGCGTCCTGTTTGTGGAGTATTTGCGGGCCTGCGGCGCCCGGTGCGACCTCGTGGCCGACGGCCGCGAAGCCCTCGGCCTCCTCCTCACCGGCTGCTACGAAGCCGCGCTCGTCGACATCTCCCTGCCGGGGATGAACGGGTGCGAAATCGCCCGCCAGGTTCGCGCCGCTCCTCCCGCGGGTCCGCGTCCGCGCCTGGTCGGCATCAGCGCCCACGCCGGTGATTCCACCGCGGACCTGGCCCTCGGCGCGGGCTTCGACCGCTTCCTCGCCAAGCCGGTCGAGCTCGGCGCCCTCGCCGTCGCGCTGGGTATCACGGGGGCCGTCGCGCCTGCCGGCTTGCCGGAAAAATTGCTCGCCCAGCTCACCGGCACCTTCCGCCGGGAATTGCCCCCCCTGCGGCAACAGATCGAGCGCGCCCTCGCACGCGACGATTGGCCGGAAGTCGCCCGCGGCGCCCACCAATTGGCCAACGGAGCCTTCGCCCTGCAGGCGTCCGCCCTCAACGAGGCCTCCCGCCGGCTCGAAGCCGCGGCCCGCGCCGGGGAGCGAAGCGAGGCCTTCCGCCACTGGAATCTGGCCCGCGCGCTGCTCGCCCCGTGGCTCGAGCCCGAAACCGAACCCCCTTCCCGTCCGCAAACGTCAATCGAAGCAAATCCCCACCCATGAACCTGCTGGAACACAAAACCGAAAAGCTGCTCGCCGTTGCCATCGCCCACGACGGCTCCCTCACGCCCCACGTCCGCATCCGCAAGGGCGCGGCCATGAGCGAACGCCTGCAACTGCAGAATCCGACGGTGCGGATCAATCAACCGGTCACCCTGACGGCGGCCCTCGACGCCGGAGAACAGGGCGTCGCCTCGGTCGAACTCAGTTGCTGGCGCCCCACCTACCCGTTCGTGACGAGCTTCTTCCTCGGCAAGCGCTCCGATTGGCCCTTCGGCGAAGGCGACCTGCCTCAGGTCGGCGCCACCGCGCCCGGCACGCGCGACGAATTCTCCGTCACCTTCGACCCGGCCACCCGGAAGGTCTCCTGGAAAAACACCACCTACGCCTCCGGGGAAGTCACGCTCGACCCGAACAACCTGCCCATGGTCTACTTCACCCTGCGCCTCTTTCGCCGCGAGGCCGCCCCGCAAGCCGAGATGCGCGTGCTCAACGGCCCGGCCTTCGAAGGCAAGCTGCCCTTCCGCATCTAACCGGCGGCCCGCGCCCGGATCACCGGCCGCTCCTTCCCCGGAGAGCCGGGCCCGCCCCGCCTCTCCCGGGAATATTTCCCGGCCCCCCTTCCCCTCATCCCGCGAGACTTGGGCGGCAGTCCGCTAACCTTGCCCCATGACTGACAAAAACCCTGCCCGCGTCGTCCTGATCGAGGATCACACGATGGTGCGGCAGCTCTTCGCCCACCTCATCCGCGACGAGCTCGGCCTGACCCTTGCCGCGGACTGCACCACGGTCGCCGACGGCGCCGCCTCCCTCCTGATCGAGAAGCCCGACCTCGCCATCGTCGACTGGATGCTGCCCGACGGCCGCGGCTTCGACCTCGTCCGCGGCGTCGGCCCCAAGCTGCCCAAGACCCGCTGGCTCTTCATCTCCTCGAACGAGCAGGGCCACCTCGTCCGCGAGGCCGTCTCGCTCGGCGTGCAGGGCTTCGTGATGAAACGCTCCGACCTCGCCACCCTGCGCGAGGCCGTGCGGCGCGTGCTCGCCGGCGAAAAATACTACTGTCCCGCCAGCGCCCGCCTCCTCGTCGAGAAGATGGTCGACGAAAGCCGCGCCGTCGCCGCCAACCTCACGTCGCGGGAGCGCGAAGTCCTCCGCGGCTACGCCCGCGGCGAAAACCCCAAGGTCCTCGCCGACCGTCTCGGGGTCACGACCAAGACGGTGCAAAACCACCTCACGCTCCTCAAAGACAAGCTCGCCCTCCGCGAACCCGCGGAGCTCGTCCACTACGCCATCAAGCACGGCTACGTCGAAGCCCCCTGATGCGCCCCGCCGCAGCCGCGGTCCCGCACCCCGGCTGCCCGGCGCCCGCCCGGACTTCGGCTGGCCGGAGCGTCTCTCCGTCGCGCGGCTATCTCACCGCCGCGGCGCCCCGATCCGGTGCGGCGCCACCCCCGCCCGCGTGGCGATGAGTGCGCACACCTTCGGCACATACATCCGGGTCTCCGCCGGCAGCGCCTCGGCGATCGCCGTGTAATTTTTCGCGCCCTTGGCACCGAGCAGGCGGCCCACCCGGCCCTCGCCCGCGTTGTAGGCCGCGAGCACCAGCGCCCAGTTGCCGAACCGCGCGTGCAGTTTTTTCAGATACTGCGCCGCCGCCCGGGCCGACTTCTCCGGATCGGTGCGCTCGTCCGGCAGCCAGGTGCGCAGGCCCATCGCCTCCGCCGTCGCCGGCATGAACTGGAACAGTCCCTTCGCCCCCACCGGGCTCCGCGCGCCCGGATTCAGCGAACTCTCCGCCTCCGCCAGCCACGCCAGCTCGGGCGGAACGCCTTCCGCGGCGAACACCGCCCTCAGGCGCGGCATCAGGGCCGTCGCATTGGCCGGCGCCGGCCGACCGCGCACCCGCGCCAGCCAGAGGTTGTAGTGCGGCACCGGCTGCACCTCCGCGGGCACCGGCAAACCCGGCCGCAGCGGCGGCTGCGAGGGCCGCACCGGCGGGGGCGGCGCCGCCGCCTGCCCCGCGCCTTCCAGTTCGTCGAGCCGCTGCTCCAGCCAGCCGGCCAGATCTTCGTATCCGGAAACCGACTTCAACGCCGTCAGCACCGCCCGCGCCTCCGGCGCCAGCGCCGCCAGCTCCCCGAGCGATTCGGTCTCGAACGCCCGCTGCAGCCGCGCGACGAACTCCGCCCACCGCTCGGAGGTCGGAAACTCGAACTGCGCCCGAATCTCCGGCGGCGCCCACGCTTCGAACCACTGCCGCCCGGCGGCCAACCATTCGTCCGCGGTCGGCGCGGGTGTCGGTGAAGCTGCACCCGGTGCGGTCGGCGGGGCCGGCGGCTGGGCCGGCGCCAGGCCGCACCCCAGGCCGATCCAGGCGAGCAGCACGCGACGGGCCGTCATGGCGGTGGCGGGACTATTTCCGCTCCGGCCCGAGTGCGCCGAGCACCGCGGCCTTCAGCCGGAGCCCGGGAATCTCCGCCAACGGCGGCGGATTCTCCCCGAGGTAGTTCGCCGCGTTCTTCGCCACCCAGTCCGTCGTCACGAACCGGTAGCGCCGGCCCGGTTCGGGACGCGCCGCCGCGGCCGCGACGAGGTTCTCGCCCGCCCGCGCGGCAAACGGCGTATCCGGTCCCTGGTTGCAGCGCGCCAGCAGCGCCGCCAGCCACGCGCCGTCGACCTCCGCCGCGAACAGCGGCCCGTCGAACCGCACGCAGGCGTCGAAGGCGAACCGTGTCACCTCGCCCGCCGGCAACCCCGCCCCGAACGTCGTGCCGCCCACCAGCGCGACATCGGCCCGCGCCGCCGCCCGGGCCGCCTCGACGGCAAACGCGGCCGCCTCGCTCGGCCCGAGCGCCCGCGGCGTGCGCCCCACGACGGCTTTTTCCTCCGCCGTCAGCTGCGCCGCCAGGGTCTCGCGGATGCGCGCCGCCAAGACCGGATCGACCGGATCGTCGGCCGCGAGCCGCGGCTGCGTCACCGTCCACCGCAGGCCGTCCGCGCCGCGCTCCAGCCGCGCGACGGAGACATGCTCCATCCAGCTGCCGGAGTGAAAATACACCGTCCGTCCCGCCGCGTGGACGAACCGCAGGTGGTCGTGCGCCCCGGCGAACAGCGTGCCGTCCGGCACGAGCGGCAGCATCGCGCGGTCGGCCTTGAGTCCCGCGTGGCTCAGCACCACCGGCAACGCGGCGCTGCGCAGCAGCCCCGGAAAATTCGCCCGCGCCCACACCGCGGGATCGGCGAGGTCGAGGTCGGGGCGGATCGCCACGCGGTAGGTCGAAAGCCGGTCGGTCGTCACCCCGACCAGCGTCAGCGTGTGCTCGCCCAGTTTCACCGTCGTCGCCGCCGGCGCGTAGGGCCGCCCGGTCGTCCGGTCGCGCAGGTTGCCGCTGATCACGTCGAGCCCGGCCGCCCGCAGCCGCCGCACCGTTTCCGGCACGTCGTGGAACTCGGGCTCGTGGTTGCCGAGGTTGATCACCGTCGGCGCGCGGCGCGCGAGCGCGGCGAAGAACTCGAAGTCGAGCGCGCCCGCCGTGCGGCGCGCCACCAGGTTGCCGTATTCCAGCGTGTCGCCGTTGAGCAGCACCGCCAACGGCACGCCGGGATGCGCGGCGCGCAGCCCGTCGACGCGCGCGACAAACTGCGCGCTGCGTTCGTAGGCGGAATGCAGATCGCCCGCGATCACCACGAGCGCCTCGGGCGCGGCGCGGAGGACCGGTGCGACCAAGGCAAACAGGACGAAGACGAGAAGGGACGGTCGGCGCATGGTCGGGATCGTCCGCAGCGTGCGCCGCCGCGCGGCCGTCGCAAGTCCGCGCCGACGCGGCCGGACCGGCGCCGGTGGCGTATCCGAAAGCCCACGACCCCGATCCGGCCCGCTTCCGGCACGGCCGCGTCTCGATTTCGAGACACCGCGGCGGGTCCTTAAAATCCACCCATCGCCTCATCCATCTGGCCGGAAGCGACTTAACAACCCAAGCGATCGTTGGCACGCGGACTGCGAAGGGGCGCGCCCTTTCGCTTATGCGCAGTCCAAAATCCCTCCTCCTCACTGTCCTTGCGTTCGCCGGTCTCGGCGCGCCCCTCGCCGCCGCGGCTCCGTCGCAGGCCTTCGCCAGCCGCACGCTCCGGCTCCACGAGATCGCCGTGCACCGCTACGCCCCGCGCACCGACGGGGCCGTGCTCGAACGCCGCTACCTGCTCAATTCCGCGGGCCTGCTCACCCACGTCGAGGACGTGACCGTGCCCGCGTCCGTCACGCTCCCCGCCGAGGCCTTCGACAAGGTGCTCATCGGGGGCGCGGCCTGGATCGCCTACGAACAGCTGGGGCCGGTGGCCTTCGCCAACTTCGAACTCGTCACCGCGCTGCCCATCATGGTCGCGGACCGCATGCAGTTCGAGGTGCGCGCCAGCCCGGATGCGCGGCTCGACGGCGGCAAGCTCGTCAATATCTCCACCCGCGGCATCGCCACCGCGCAGGACAAGCTCATCGCCGGCTTCGTCGTGACGGAGCTGCACCGCCGCGTGCTGGTGCGCGCGATCGGCCCCACGCTGGGCGCCTTCGGCCTCTCGGGCGCGATGGCCGATCCGTTCTTCTCCATCCGCAAGGGCGGCACGCCGATCTACTTCAACGGCAACTGGAGCACGCGCTTCGACGCCGCCGAGACCATCAACGCCGCCGCCCAGGTGGGGGCCTTCGCCCTGCCGCTCGGCTCCAAGGACGCCGCCATGGTCGTCGAGCTGGAACCCGGCGCCTACACCGTGCAGGTCGAGCCCGAAACCGGCGCCGGCGGCCACGTCCTCGTCGAGGTTTACGCGCTGCCGTGACCCCCGCCTGCCGCCCTTTCCCATGCAGTCCGCCCGCAACCCAACCACCCTCTCTCCCATGAAAACGCTCCTCCTCACGAGCGCGGCCGCCGTCGTCGGTGCCGCCTTCCTCTCCGCCGCCGCTCCGGCGCCCGAAACCGACGCCCTCAAGCGCGGCGCCTACCTCGTCGAACGCGTGGGCCTCTGCGCCGACTGCCACACCCCGCGCAACGAGCGCGGCCAGTTCATCGCCGGCGCCCATCTGGGCGGCGCCCCGATCGGCTTCGCGCCGACCGTGCCCATGCCGGTCTGGGCCCCCGTCGCCCCGCCGCTCGCCGGCCTGCCGACGATGACGGACGCCCAGGCCCTGACCTTCCTCACCACGGGCAAGAAACCCGACGGCACGACGCCGCGTCCCCCGATGCCGGAATACCGGTTCAGCGAGGACGATGCCCGTGCCGTCCTCGCCTACCTGCGCACGGTCGGGAAAAAGTAACCTTCGCCCCGCGGGGCGATCCACGACCGGGGACACGGCGCGGCGTCCGTGTCTCCGGTTTTTGACTACGGCACTTCGTAGACCTCGACCAACGCGGTGCCGGTCCCGCCGGTGCCGGAGACCTGCACGGTGTAGGCGCCGGGCTGGAGGGTGGCGAGGAGCGCGGCGTCGAGCGAGGTCGCGGCCAGTTCGAAGGCCCCCACCTGCCCGAACGCCGCCCGCAGCGCGGCCGTGCCGCCCCAGTTGTCGTTGGCGCCGACCTGCGTCTGTCCGGAGAAAAGCGCCAGCCGCGGATCCGCCACGACGCCGCCCAGCCCGAAGGCCGTGCCGAGCGTCGGTCCGATCGCGCGCACCAGCACCGTGCGCGACGCGGAACCGCCGCCGACGAAGCCGATCGTCACGCCCGCGCCGAGGTGTTTCAGCACGGACACGTTCACGAGCCGCGGCGTGGCGGCCGTGAACTGGCCCGTCGGCGTCGCGTCGTAGAGCTCCGCGAGCACCGCGCCCGGCCCGGTGCCGGAAATCTTCGCCGAGTTGGCGCCGCTCGCCAGCGCGGGCAGCACGAGCGCCGCGTCGCGCGAATTGGCCGCCGCGAAGGGAAAGGCCCCGAGGGCGGCCATGGCGTTGCCCGTGGCCGTGGCCCCGCCCCAATTGTCGTTTTCGCCGACCTTCGTGCTCCCGGTGTAGAACTCGAGTTTCGGGTCTTCCAGCACGCCGGCCACGCCGAAGGCCGCCAGCGACGGCCCGACCGCCCGCACGAGCAGGGGCTTGGTGCCGACCGTGCCGGCGCCGCCCACAACGACGCCGAAGGTGAACGTGTCCGCGGCGTCGGCCAGGTCGGTGCGGATCGAGAGGTTGACGAGTCGCCCGGGATCCGCGGCGGCGGCGAGCTCGACCGCCGCGGCGGTGCTGGTCACGGTGCCGGTCGGGCTGGTGATCGCGACGGTGTAGCGGCCCGCGCTGGCCGTCGTGACGGCGGGAAGGACGAGGACCGGGGTATTGGCGCCGGGCACGGCCTGGCCGTCCCTGAACCATTGATACACCGCGCCCGCGGCGTTGCGCGCCTCCACGGCGAGGGTCACCGCGCCGCCGGCCGCGACGGTCTGGGCGATCGGTTGCACCGCGATCACGGGAGGCGGCGTGGAGTCGCGAAGTCCGAAGGTCAGCACCGTGCCCTGATCGCCCGCCGCGACGATCGCGGACGGGCTCGCGGCGAGGCCGCGCAGGATCCGGTTGGCGGGCAGCGCGGCGACGGTCCAGTTGGCGCCGTCGAGGGAGGTGAGGAGCGTGCCGTTGGAACCGCCCGAGGCGACGAGGCCGAGCGGGGTCGAGGCGACCGCCGTGAGGCTGTCGGAGACGCCCGACTCCTGCGCGGTCCAGGCGATCCCGTCCGTCGAGAGCAGAATCGTGCCGGCGTCGCCGGTCGCGACGAAACCGAGGTCCTCGACGTAAATCACGGCCTGCAGCGCGGACGTCACGCCGCTGGTCGCGGCGGTCCACGCGGCGCCGTCGGCCGACTGCTGGATGCGCCCGCCGTCGCCGACGACGACAAAGCGGCCGGCGCCGTAGGCGGCGGCGCGGAAGGCGCCCCCGAGGTTCGTGGCGCGCTGCGTCCAGGTCGCCCCGTCGGCCGAGGAGTAGATCGCGGCGCCGGTGCTGGCGGCGACGAAGGCCGCGGGCCCGGCCGCGACCGCGGAGAGCGTGGTCGTCACGTTGAACGCGCTCTGCGTCCACGCGACGCCGTCCGTCGAGGTGAAGACGCGGCTGCTGTCGCCGACGGCGACGTAGCGGCCCTGGCCGTAGGCGACGTCGTTGAGGTTGGCGAAGTTCGCGGCGGGATTGGCGCGGGTCCAGGCGAGCCCGTCGGTCGAGGTCCAGACCGGGGCGCCGACGGTGCGGGTGACCGGGTCGGTGGTCTGGCCGACGGCGACGAAGCGGCCGCCCGCATAGATGAGTCCGAGGCGCGACTCGCCCGTGCCCTCGGTCACCCGCCGCCACGCGGACGGACTGTCGGCGGTGAAGATCTCGCCGACGCGGCCGAGCAACAGGCCGGCGTCGCCGCTGCCCGCGACGAGCAGGGCCCCGACACCGCTCTTGTTGTCCATCGAGGCGGCGGACCAGGTGACGGCATCGGCGGAGGTGAGCGTGACCGAGTTGTCCCCGGCCGCCACCCAGGCGCCTTTGACGGAGGCGACGGCGTTGAGTGCGCCGGTCGTGCCCGAGGTGCGCCGGGTCCACGCCGTGCCGTCGGTCGAGGTCAGGACGACGCCGGCCGCGCCGACCGCGACAAAGAGCCCGCGGTCGAAGGCGACGCCCGCGAGATCGGTGGTCACGCCGCTGGTGCGCGAGGTCCACGCCGTGCCGTCGGGGGAAGTCAGAATGCGCCCGGCGTTGCCGACGACGACCCAGGTGCCGGCGCCGAAGACGCCGCTGCGGAGGGACGTGGTGACGCCGCTGAGCTGGCGCGTCCAGTTGACGCCGTCGCCCGACGACAGGATGAGGCCGCCGGTGCTGGCCGTGACCCATTTGCCGGAGTCGAAGGCGACGAAGTTGAGGTTGAAATTGTCGAAGACGGTCGTGAGCAGCGGGGTCCAGTTGTAGCCGTCGGCGGAGGTCCAGAGGGAGCCGATCTCCTCGCGGGAGCCGGCGTCGAAATACGGTCCGGAAACGACGAAGCGCCCGTTGCCGTAGGCGATGCCGGTGAGGTGCTGCGTGGTGGGGAAGTCCACCTCCGCGACCGTGCCGGCGTCGTCGAGGGTGAAAAACGTGCCGGAGGAGCCGACGATCCACCACTTGGGGCCGATGCGCACGGCGCCGCGCAGGTCGACGCCGGCGGGCAGCGGGTTGCGCCACTGCCAATGGGCGAAGCCGGCGACGGCGGGGACCGCGGCGGAAACGACGCTGGCGCCGGCGGCATCGATGCCGCGGACGGTGAGCGAGTAGGTCCCGAGCGCGGCGGGTGTCCACGTGAGGGCGCCGGCGGTGCCGGCGAGTTCGCTGACCTTGATGCCGTTGGCGTAGAGTTCGAGCCGCACGAAGCCGGCGCCGGTCGCGGCGATGACGTTCGGGCGACCGACGGACACCTTGAGCGAGTCGGCCTCGTTGCGCAGGGACGGCGGCGCCAGCGGCGGCACGACGCTCGCGGGCGACTCCGCGGTGTAGATGCGGCCGCCGGTGCCGACGACAACGATGCGGCCGCCGCCTTCGGCGATGCCCTGGAAGGAAACGCCGGCGGTCGCGACCAGCTGGTGCTGGGCCCAGGTGCGCGGTTCCTCCGCGAAGGCGATGCTGCCGTTGGCGGTCGTCGTGAGGAGCAGACCGGCGACGGAACCGAGGCGGGACGTGTTGTTGGTCCGGCCCGAGCTCGGGACGCGCGTCCAGGCGGCGCCGTCCCGCGACGTGAAACATTCGACGGTGGAGGAGGAGGCGACCCACGCGCCGTTGTGCCGCGTGAGCGCGCCCAGGGTGTTGCCGGTGCCGACGGTGCGGTTGGTCCAGGTGCGGCCGTCGGCCGACGTCAGAATGCGGCCGCTGTCGCCGGTGGCGACGAAGAGGCCGTCGGCGAACGCAACCGCGCGGAGGGCGTTGGTCACGGGCGAGGTGACCTCGGTCCACGCGGCGCCCGTATCCGAGTTATAGATGCGCCCGCCGGCCCCCACGGCGACGAAGCGGCCCGCGCCGGCGGCGACGGCATTCAAGGCGCCGACACCGGCGGGCAGCGCGGCGACCGTCCAGCTGGCGCCGTCGTCGGACCAGGAGGCCGTGGCCGGGACGGCGGCATTGGCGGCACCGAGTCCGACGGCGACGAAGCGGAGCCCGTCGTGGGCGACCGCGCGCGGGAAGTGGGAGGTGGGAATGCCGGTGCCGCGGCTCCAGGTCACACCGTCGGCGGAGCTGAGGTTCACGCCGTTGTCGCCCAGGACGACGAATTTGCCGCCGGCGTGGATCGCGGCGTAGAGGGACTGCGTGGCGCCGCTGGTGCGCTGCGTCCAGTCGACCAGCGGATCGACCACGGTGAGCGCGAGGGTCTTGGCCGAAATGCCGCCCTTGCCGTCGTGCGCGGAGACGCGGAGCTGGTAGGTGCCGCCCTTGGTGAAGCGGCGGGTGATGTTGCTGAGGTTGGGCTGGAGCGTGCCGTCGCCGAAATCCCAGCGGAAGTAGACGGGGTCGCCGTCGGGATCGGTGGCGGAGGCGTTGAAGATGAGGTTTGTCCGGGCGAGGAGCGGGCCGGCGGGGGCGTCGGCGAGGAGCGCGGGGTTGCGGTTGCCGTCGATCGCGCCGAAGGCGACCTGCACGTCGATGTATTCGGTCGGGCCGGTGCCGCCGACGGCGAGCGGCTTGACGGTGAGGCCGGCATCGGGATCGACGAAGGCGTCGCCGATCCGCAGCGGCGCGTCGTTGGCGGTGCCGGAGGAGCCGGGCGTCGCGTCCACGAGGTAGCTGCCGGCGGTGCTCGAGGTGAATCGCGGGGCCCGGCCGATGCCCCAGTGGAGAATGACGCCGCGGCGCAGGCGATCCAGCTGGGCGGCGTTGAAGGCGGTGGGCCCGAACTGGCGGTGCTCGATCCAGTATTCGTAACCGAGGTCCGCGGGCGCGATCTTCAGCGCGCGGAGCCCGGCGGCATCCTTGTGGTCGTGCCGCGCGATGCGGTAGGTGCCGGCGGTGGTGACGGTCGTGATGTCGGCGGGCTCGAGGTAGCCGATCTTGGCTTTCTGCGGCGCGTTGAAGTGGTTGTTCGTGCTCGAGCCGGAGCTGCCCATCGCGTCGAACACGTCGCCGTATTCGACGTGCGCGCCGGCGCCGACCGCGGTGTTGCCGGCGGGAAGCCAGTAGTGGGAGTGCCCGAGCCCCTGGGTGTGGCCGAGTTCGTGGGCCGTCGTGCCCGGACTGATATTGCCGTTCATGCGGACCTGGGGACCGGTCAGCTGGGCCTGCCCGCCGAAGGTATAGGCCGGCATGCGCTTGAAGAGCACGATCCAGCGGTCGTAGCGGTCGGGGTCGTAGGTGCCGGCGCCGCCGTTCGCGGCATCGTAGGCCTTGGCGAGCACGGCGGCATCGGCCTGGAGCATGCCGACCGTGGAACTGGAGGCGTTGTAGACGCTCTTCTCGCGCGGCAGGCGCAGGGTCGCGGGCAGCACGGTGAAGGCCATCGTGGTCTTGCCCTGCGAGACATTCGCGTAGAACTCGCTCACCTGCGCGTTGGTCGCGCCGATCTGGTCGACGGTCGCGACGGCGCCGGTGTCGTCGGAAAAGTCCACCTGCACCCACAGCACGCGCTTGGCCCCGAGGATCCACGGGGTGTTGGCCGCGGTGGCGGGGGCGGCGGGATCGGCCGACCCGGAGCCGCCGTCGTCGAGGGTCGCGACGCGGGGACCGACGCGGGACTCGGCCGCGAGCAGGTCGCGCTCGAGCCGCGCAAGGGCGGCTTCGTCGGGGAGGACGACAACCTCGGTGCCGACCGCAACGGCCAGCGCCGTGGCGTCGAATCCGCGGGCGGCGAGTTCGGCGGCCTCGAGCCGGCGGAACGGGGCATCGGCGAGGGCGAAGCGCTCGTCGATCGCAATGCCGTGCAGCGGCAGCCCGAATTTCGTGTGCTGCGCCTCGCGCCGGCCGTAGACGGCGGCCTCGAAACGCTCCTCGCCGACCACCACCGTGCGTTCGATGCGCGTGACGGGGCCGAAACACGAGGCGGCGACCTCCAGCGTGCCGCGCCGGTCGACCCGCCGCTCGACGAGTGCGACGATCCCCGCGGGCAACCCGGCGCGTTCGCCGGCGGACAGGGCCAGATCGAGCGCCAAGGCCGGATCGACGGGGATGAGTTCTTTCAGCGCCGCACGTCGGGCGGAGGCGAGCTCTTGCCCCGCCGCCTCGAGCGCCGGGCGTGCCGCCTCGCCCGCCTGTCGCCAGGCGTCGAGCCACCGGCTGAACTGCGACGCTGCACGCTGGGCCGCTTCGCGTCGGACGGCGCCGGACGTGGCACCCGCGCCGTCCGGGCCGGCTTCCGCCGGCGCCGGCGCCCGGGCCGGAC
>JACCEA010034901.1_pt1 | contig 22618 bp, 17 predicted proteins | sample 7449851 | NCBI WGS metagenome assembly JACCEA01 (sample SAMN15323453, study PRJNA562643) | freshwater metagenome | isolation source: river surface water | place: USA:Blue River Watershed | collected 2017-08-18 | reverse complement strand
TAGTAATTGCATTCCCGCGGACGCTAACAGAGGGCCGATACTGGCACCTAAACCAAAGGTTAATAAAATTGTGGCAGACAGCGCCACACGCTGGGATTGGTCAATGTTTTGATTGGCCAACGCGGTGCCCAGTGGATACAAGGTAAACGCAAAGACCCCAAACAAAAACGTCAACACGAGTTGGGGAGTGCCTGAGAGTGGCAAAAGTGCGATTGCTAGCACGATACAACCTAAAATAGCAGCGTTGGTTCGGATCAATCGACTGCGGCGTACTCGATCAGACAGTTTCCCCATCGGCCATTGCGCCAACAAACCGGCGAACACCGTAGTTGCCATATAGGCGGCGACTTGCTGGTTATCTAAGCCTTGGCTTGCGGCAAAGGCCGGTGCGAGCCCATAAAAAGAGCCAACAATCACACCCGCCATAGCGATAGTGGTCAGCGACTGCGGTACTTTTTGCCAGAAAATTTTAATTTGCAGCGGTGCAGGTTTCAGCGGTTGTGGATGGATGCGCCGCGTTAGTGCCAAAGGCACGACACAAAGCGCAAAACACATGGCGACAAATAACAAAGGCTGGATCGTCAATTCAGGGTTCAAGCTCATCGCGCCTTGCCCTAACACCAAGGCGAGGTAAGACACAATCATGTAACTTGCAAAAATAGTCCCACGGTTTTTGCTATCGGCTTGTTCGTTTAGCCAGCTTTCCAACACCATATACTGACACATCATGCACATGCCGACGATCAGCCGCAGCACCAACCATACTTCGAGCTGATCAACCAGCGCATGGCCAAGGGCTGATGCGGTCACGACGCCTGCAGATGCAGTAAACGCTCGGCTATGACCGACGCGGGCGATCAAACGATGGCCAACTTTTGAACCCAGTACCAGCCCTAGATAATAGGCTGACATCATGCCACCAATCCAAATCCGCGCTACATCCATGTGCGCGAGGCGAAGACCAAGATATGTCGTGAGCAACCCGGCGGCAAGCACCATCAACAGAGTTGCTAAATACAACGACGAAAACGAACGAATGGTTGCAGCCATATAAAATTCCGAACGACGTTTAACACCAACAATTAAAATTGAACAACTTAAGAACCATAGCAAGTGCTGAAAAAAAAGCCGCAGTCTGGCTGCGGCTTCGGCGTTACTTCACTCGCATACCAGGGGTGGCACCCTCATCTGGTGATAACAAGAAGATCTCAGAACCACCAGGGCCTGCGGCCATCACCATGCCTTCGGACATGCCAAACTTCATTTTGCGTGGCGCTAGGTTAGCCACCATCACGGTCAAGCGGCCAATTAATTGCTCCGGTTGATAAGCCGATTTGATACCTGCAAACACTTGGCGCTGTTCAGAGCCTAAATCGAGTTGCAGTTTCAGTAGCTTATCTGCGCCTTCGACATGCTCAGCATTGACGATACGGGCAATGCGCAAATCCAGTTTGGCAAAATCGTCGATAGTAATAGTGTCGGCAATCGGGTCAATAGTGCTGGTTGCCGCGTTGGCAGGTGCAGTTGTGGTCACAGCTTTGGTCTCCAAACTTTCTTTTGAGGCATCGACCATGGCCTGCACTTTGACCGGGTCGACCCGTTGCATTAACGCTTTAAATGGGTTCACTTGATGCGAAGTCAACGCCTGTTGGTAACTTTGCCAATTCAGCGGTGCATTTAAGAAGGCTTCCACTTCACCGGCCATGGTTGGCAGCACAGGTTTTAAGTAGTGCATCAAGACGCGGAACAGGTTAATGCCCATCGAGCAAACATCATGGGTTTCTTGTTGTTTGCTTTCATCTTTCGCCAGCACCCACGGCGCTTTGGCGTCGATGTATTGGTTGGCTTTGTCGGCAAGCGCCATGATGTCACGGATAGCACGAGCAAATTCACGCTCTTCGAAGCTTTGTGCGATGCTTTCACCTTGCGCCACAAATTCGGCATACAGGTCAGGCTCGGCAACGCGTGGCGATAATTGGCCGTCGAATTTTTTACTGATAAAACTCGCGCAGCGACTGGCAATATTGACCACTTTACCAACCAAATCGGCATTTACTTTTTGCGCGAAGTCTTCAAGATTCAGGTCCAAATCGACAATGCCTGAAGTTAATTTCGATGCAAAGTAGTAACGTAAGTACTCTGGATTTAAGTGCTCTAAGTAGGTGCGAGCCTTAATGAAGGTGCCGCGTGACTTGGACATTTTTGCGCCATTCACAGTAACAAAGCCATGCGCAAACACGTTGGTCGGTTTGCGATAGCCGGCGCCATGTAACATTGCTGGCCAGAACAAACTATGGAAATAGATAATGTCTTTGCCGATAAAGTGATACACCTCTGCATCAGAATCTTGTTGCCAAAACGCTGAGAAATCTACGCCTTCGCGATCGCAGAAGTTCTTGAAACTGGCCAAGTAACCGATTGGTGCATCTAACCAAACGTAGAAGTATTTGCCGGTTGCGCCTGGGATCTCAAAGCCAAAGTAGGGCGCATCACGACTGATGTCCCATTGCTGCAAGCCTTCGCGGAACCATTCTTGCAGCTTATTGGCCATTTCGCTTTGCAGCGCACCGCCACGAGTCCATTCTTGCAACATGCCTTCAAAGGCTGGCAAATCAAAGAAATAGTGCTCTGAATCTTTCAGCACAGGCGTTGCCCCAGACACCACCGAACGTGGGTTTTTCAGCTCGGTTGGGCTGTACGTGGCACCGCAGGAGTCACAACTGTCACCGTTTTGATCTAACGCGCCACATTTAGGGCAATCGCCTTTCACGAAACGGTCTGGCAAAAACATTTGTTTTTCAGGGTCAAACAGCTGGCTGATCGAGCGACGTTTGATATAACCACCGGCATCGAGCTTTTGATAGATTTCGCTAGCAAAGGCGCGGTTTTCGTCAGAATGCGTGCTGTAGTAGTTATCAAAGCCAATCAGGAATTCCCGGAAATCGGCTTGGTGCTCAATGGCGGTTTGCGCGATCATTTGCTCCGGCGTTAATCCAAGCTGCTGTGCCTTGAGCATAATAGGTGTGCCATGCGCATCGTCGGCGCAGACATAATAACACTGGTTGCCACGCGCTTTTTGAAAGCGTGACCAGATATCTGTTTGAATGTATTCGAGCATATGGCCCAAATGGATAGGTCCATTGGCGTAGGGTAAGGCGCTGGTAATAAGAATTTTCCGTGCAGACATCGGTCGCCCCAAATATTTACTGATTCACAAAATAGATTTTAGGCATAATACAATACCAACCTTGAAAGCGCATCCTTTGCGCCCATTTCTGTAAGGTTCGCTAAATTTTTTGCTGGAATAATCAACAGCTTTTCAGAGAGTCCACCGATGTTTGGTCTGTTTTCTAAGAAAAAGTCTGCGGAGTTGCCGCAAGCGCTGCAGCAGATTTTGCAATCCGTAGCCATCGACGATTGGCATATGCCGGTGGCAGAGCTGGCAACCTCAGTCAGTTTTGATGGTAAAACCTGTCATGTTGAATTGCCTTTTGTGGCAGATTTTGTGCGAGAGCCCCTACAAACTGCTGTGACACACGCAGGGTTTGATTGGCAGGTAGCGCTGCAATCTAACCCTAGCCACAGCAAAGTATTTGGTGATGTGCGACAGGTAGTGCTGGTGGCATCCGGTAAAGGTGGTGTTGGCAAGTCGACCACGGCGCTGAATTTGGCGATTGCGTTAGCTCAGCAAGGGGCGCGGGTCGGGGTGTTAGACGCAGATATTTATGGGCCATCCATGCCATTGATGGTCGGGGAGGCGGCAACTCGTGCCACATCCCCTGACAATAAACATTTAAACCCCATCGAAAAATTTGGCATCTGTGTGCAATCCATCGGCTTTTTAGTCGATCCAGCCCAAGCCTCGGTATGGCGTGGCCCGATGGCCAGTAGCGCCTTAATGCAACTGGTGCAAGAAACCGTCTGGCCGGAATTGGATGTGCTGATTGTAGATATGCCACCCGGTACTGGCGATATTCAATTAACCATGTCCCAAAAGCTGAAAGTCAGTGGCGCCATTGTGGTGACCACGCCGCAGGATGTGGCTCTTGCCGATGCCCAAAAAGGCATTGCCATGTTTCGACAGGTCAATATTCCGTTACTTGGCCTTGTCGAAAACATGAGTTTTTATCAATGCCCATCCTGTGGCCATCAGGATGATGTGTTTGGCACTGACGGCGGTAAGGCGCTGGCTGCGCGATATGGTGTCACTGTGCTTGGTCAGTTGCCGTTGGAAAGCCAAATTCGTCGATGCAGTGACCAAGGGGCGCCCATCGTATTAGATAAGAATAATCAAACAGCTGAAATCTATAGGAAAATGGCGCGGCAACTACTTTTCACTTTATACTGGCAACACCAACTCTCTGACGGGCAGACAGTTGAGATGCTGATGACGGACGATTGATATGAGATTATGTGACCGCGATATTGAAAAATACTTGGCTGAAGGCCGTATTCAAATCGAGCCAACCCCAGCCGCAGACATGATTTCAGGCGTGACGGTCGATATCCGTTTAGGCCACAAATTTCGAACTTTCCGTTCCCATACTGCTGCTTTTATCGATTTGAGTGGGCCGCGTGAAGAAGTGCAAGCGGCGCTGGATTCGGTGATGAGTGATGAAATCGTATTGGCCGATGACGAAGCGTTTTTCTTACATCCAGGTGAGCTTGCATTGGCAATCACCTTAGAAAATGTCACGTTGCCGGCAGACATTGTGGGGTGGTTAGATGGGCGTTCCAGCCTGGCACGGTTGGGGTTGATGGTGCACGTGACAGCCCATCGCATCGATCCTGGTTGGTCTGGCAACATTGTGTTGGAGTTTTATAACAGCGGTCGTTTACCGCTTGCTCTTCGACCTGGGATGAAAATTGGGGCGCTGAACTTCGAGTTAATGACCGGCGAAGCTGCCCGTCCATACAACAAACGGGTCGATGCGAAATACAAACAACAAAGTGGCGCGGTTGCCAGCCGAATTGGTCAAGATGATCAAGGCCATTAAATCGTGCTGAGATGATTTGTTCATCAAAATAAAAAGCCCACACCGAGGTGTGGGCTGAAGCTTGTATAAAGCAAAAATGAAGCTCGCTAATTATGCATGAATAAAGCATAACAATGCAAGCGGCTCGATTCTTATCAAGACCACAAGCCTTCTGTTGCCCAGCGTTTTGCGACAGCACTATTTGGATTTACTACATGAATCAACGAGACATTCTGCGGTTACTCGGCTTAGCGGCAATCTGGGGTGCATCATTTTTGTTTATTCGTGTGGCAGCGCCGGCGTTTGGTTCTAGTGCCTTAATGTGCGTCCGAGTTGCTTTTGCGGCGTTATTTTTGTGGGCGATAGCTCGCTTATTTGGCAAAAACAATTTACACAAAGCCGATATCGGCCACTACATGCTACTGGGCGGTGTCAATTCAGCGGTACCTTTTGTGTTGTACGCCTTTGCTTCGCATTGGTTAAGCGCATCTATTTTGGCGGTGTTAAATGCCACAGCTCCGTTGTGGGCCATGTTGATTGGCGTGTTGTTTTTCCGCCAAGCGTTTTCGGCCAAGGCATTGCTTGGGTTGGGCTTGGGGGTCTGTGGCGTCGGGGTATTGGTTGGCTTCGACCCCTTGTTGTTACAACCCGGTAGCGGCTGGGCTGTGGTTGCAGGGGCCAGTGCCGCCTGTTGTTACGGCATAGCGACCCATTACACCAAACGTGCTAAACAACGCGCTGCGTTTGACAATGCGCATGGCAGTATGTGGGCGGCGCTTGTCTGGCTTGCTCCGTTTGCGTTGGTGCAATGGCCCTCATCGACGCCTGCGCTGGACATGTGGGCCGCCGTTGCGGTGCTGGGGCTCGTCTGCACCAGTATTGCCTATTTACTTTATTTTCGTCTTCTTGAAGACATTGGCCCGACGAATAGCTTGACGGTGACTTTTTTGATCCCGGTGTTTGGCGTATTGTGGGGGCATCTGTTACTTGATGAAGTTATTGGTTGGCATACGGTGGTTGGTGTTTGTCTCGTATTAGCGGGTACCGCATTGGTGACAGGGTTTTCGCTGCTGAGCGTGTGGCAACAACTCTCGGCAAAAAGATGAAAATATTGTAAATTCAGATCGGATTCAGTTTGCTCCTTCTATAACCAACACAAGCCGATGAAAAAGTCTGGATAACAGACAGGAGAACCTCATGTATACCCGTCGTTTGTTAGTGAGTTGTGTTAGCCTAGCCTTCATGACATCAACCTTCGCACAAGCCGTGGATACCAAAGCCGCTGCCAAAGCGACAGCGCAGCTTAGCCAAAAACAAAATGCGCCGGCGGTGGCTGAAAAAGCGACCTTCAGTGAAGCGCAATTGGATCAGATGCTAGCGCCAATTGCCTTATACCCAGACACCGTGTTATCTCATCTGTTAATTGCCGCGACTTACCCGCTGGAAATTGTTAAGGCCACGCGCTGGTTATCACAGCAAGGTTCGAAAACATCTGAACAATTACTAAAAGCTGCAGAAAATGAAGGCTGGGACCCAAGTGTGCGCGCCTTAGTGGCATTTCCAAACATTTTAACCACCTTAAACAATGACTTGGATTGGACACAAAATGTCGGCGATGCATTTTTAGTTCAGCCCAAGGCGGTGATGGCAAGCGTGCAACGTCTGCGTGAAAAAGCCTACGCCCGAGGTTCGTTAAAAAACCAAGAACATTACACTGTTGAACGCAAAGAAAAAGTGATTGTGATTGAGCCGCGTTCGCCTGAGATTGTTTACGTACCAGTTTATGATACGCGTTATGTGTATGGGGATTGGTGGTGGCGAGACTACCCGCCGGTGTATTGGAATTATCCGAGCAGCTACCGCAGTTCTAGTTACTTTTATTGGGGGGCAGGAGTCCGGGTAGCCCCTGGTTTTTATTTCTCAACCGTGTATTGGCCGCGACAAGAAGTGATTGTTGTGCCGGCTTATCGTCCGTCCCGTTATTACCGATCGCACGAAATTTACTACCATGAAGAACGTCGTTATTGGGAGCATGAACCGATGCATCGCCGTGGCGTTGTTTATCGTGACGGCTATGTGCCGCACCGCGAACGTGAACGGATGCGTGATCATGTCAACACCGAAGAACGCTTTGGCAACGATCGTTACGACCGCAGAAACGACGCACAGCAACGTATTGAAGAAACCCAACGTGGGCCTTTAGATGCGGTGCGAGATCGGATGCGCCCTCATGAAGGAAGCGGTGCCCCAGGTCGGGATGCGGCAGAGCCTATCCGTGAGCGCCTTGGTGACACTGTGCCTGAGCCGGTAACACCTGAGCCGGTGACTGCGACGCCAGTGGCTGAAGAACCGTCATCCCCGCTCGAGAGCTTACATCGTCAAATGAAGCATGAAGGCCAGGGACATACCGGTGGTATCGAAGTGCCAACTGAGCGTAATCCAACAATTGATCTGCCTAGTATTCCAAGTCAACAGCCAGAAACTGTGATCGACCGTGGTATGCCAGAGCAAATTACGCCGGTTGAACCGCAGCCGGTGTTCCAAGAACCTATGCGTAGCGAACCAGTGTTCCAAGAACCGGTGCGCAGTGAGCCGGTATATCAAGAGCCGATGCGTAATGAGCCGGTATATCAAGAACCAGTGCGTAGTGAGCCGGTATATCAAGAACCAATACGCAATGAACCGGTGTATCAAGAACCGGTGCGTAGTGAGCCTTTATATCAAGAACCAATGCGCAATGAACCGGTGTATCAACCTGCACCACAGATCGAGCCACCACGGATGGACACGGGTGGTGACGGTCGTGTCGTCGAATAAGTGAATCGAGTTATGCAGGGTCCGTGTGAGCGGACCTTGTTTATTTGGAGAACAGCATGAAAGTATATGGATCGGTGGCTTCGCCTTATGTTCGTCGTGTTCGCATGGCATTGAGTGGCAAGGCTTTTGAATTTGTCGCCATGAACATTTTTGAATCGGCAGGTCGCGAGTTATTGGTGCGGTTAAATCCGACACGCAAAGTGCCAATGCTGCAAGATGGTGACCAAGTCATTTTTGATTCGGGCGTCATTTATCGGTATCTGGTCGCGCACCATGGCTTACCAGCGCTGACGTGGCAACAAGAAAACGATTTAACCACCATTAACGCGGCGAATGATTCTTTTGTCGAACTGCTGTTGTGTAAACGGTCAGGTTTTGACACCAATGACGACAAACTATTTTTTAATCTGCAACGTGAACGTGTGGCCGGCACCTTGCAAGTACTAAATGACAAAGTGGCGGCAGGGGATTTTGCGGCTTGGAATTATGTCAGTCAAAGTTTGTATTGTTTGGTGGATTGGGTCAGCTACCGTGGTTTGTATGATTTAACCCCGTACCCAGAATTAACCGCATTTATTACTCAGCATGCGCAACGTGTTGACGTGTGCGAAACGGATCCTCGCTTAGCGGATGTTTAATTCCAGTCTAAAAGACGCGGCCGCCATGGCCGCGTCTTTTAGACTGGAATTGGTTCAGAATTAGTCCAGACCGATAAAGCCGCCCGTTTGATGCGCCCAAAGCTGGGCGTAAATACCACCTTGATCCAGCAATTGGTGATGAGTCCCTTCTTCAACAATCTGTCCCTCATCCAACACAATCAGTCTGTCCATCGCGGCAATGGTCGATAGTCGATGCGCAATGGCAATCACAGTCTTACCTTCCATCAATGGTTTGAGACTGTGCTGAATAGCGGCTTCTACTTCAGAGTCTAATGCGGACGTTGCTTCATCGAGCACTAAAATAGGTGCATTTTTCAAAAGCACGCGAGCAATAGCAATACGTTGACGTTGACCACCAGAGAGTTTGACACCACGTTCTCCAACTTGCGCATCTAAGCCGGTGCGACCTGAGGGGTCGCTTAAATCAGCGATAAAGTGATGTGCTTCAGCGGCATGGATTGCAGCGTGTAACTGCGCCTCTGTTGCATCGGGCCTGCCATAGAGAATATTCTCGCGCACCGAGCGATGCAGCAACGACGTATCTTGAGTCACCATCGCGATTTGAGCCCGTAACGATTCTTGTTGCACCTGATGGATTGACTGGCCGTCGATGCAGATCTTGCCTGAATCTAGGTCGTAGAAGCGCAATAACAGATTGACCAAGGTGGATTTGCCGGCGCCAGAGCGGCCGACTAAGCCAATTTTTTCGCCAGGTTTAATCGTTAGATTCAGCTGGTTTAATACCGGCGCACGATCGGGTTGATAGCGAAATGTCACATCCTCAAAACTGATGCTGGCGTGTTGCACCTCAAGTGGTTTGGCGTTTGGCACATCTTCGACCAAGCGTGGTTTAGTGAGCGTTGCCATGCCATCGGCCACGGTGCCTATATTTTCAAACAGCGACGAGACTTCCCACATGATCCATTGCGACATGCCGTTTAAGCGCAATGACAAGCTAACAGCGATAGCAATAGCACCGACGCTCACCTGTTGCATGGACCAAAGCCAAATAGAAAATCCCGCTACGGTAAAGACCAACAGATAATTCAGCGCTTGCACGGAAAAGTTCAGCCAGGTGACCAAACGCATCTGTTCGTACACCGGGTTTAAAAATAGCTGCATACTGTCTTTGGCATAGTCAGCTTCACGTGAGGTGTGCGAAAACAGCTTGATGGTGCTGATGTTGGTGTAACTGTCGACAATGCGCCCAGTCATATCAGAACGAGCGTCGGCTTGGCGATTGGCCACATCTTTAAGTCGAGGTACAAAGTACACCTGTAAGCCGATATAAAGTACAAGCCAGCACAGTAATGGCAACACAAGACGTATATCGGCATCGGCAACAAGATATAACATGCTGCCAAAATAGACCAAGATATACACCATCACATCCAGCAGCTTGGTCGCGGTCTCGCGCACCGCCAGTGCGGTTTGCATCACTTTGGTCGCTACACGCCCAGCAAATTCATGCTGGTAAAAACTCATGCTTTGCCCCAAGAGATATCGATGCGCAGACCATCGAATGGCCATAGGAAAGTTGCCTAAAATGGCCTGATGAATAATGCCGGCGTGGATAAACACCAACAAAGGGATCACGAACAAGGTCAATGCCGCCATCCATAGCAGCGCCGAGCCCTCTTGCTGCCAAAACGTAGCGGGGTCTTTTTGCACCAACCAATCGACGAGTTGACCCATAAAGCCAAACAGCTGCACTTCCAAGCATGCCAGAGTGGCTGTCAGCAACGCCATTGCCAGCAGCGGAACCTCCATGCCTTTGCTGTAATGTCGACAAAACGCATACAGGCCTTGCGGCGGCGTGGTGGGTTGTTCGGACGGAAAAGGTTTAGTCCAGCGCTCAAACCATGACAGCATTAAACAAGTCCTTGAGATTGAATTAATGCGCGACGAAACCCTGCTAAGGTTTGGCTTAGCGCATCTTGGGGTAGATCTAGATGAGTTACTAAACGCACACGTTGCCACGCTTGGTCTTGGCTCAAATATTGGCTACTCGTTAGGCGGATGCCAGCGTGACTTAATGCCGGCAGGAGCGAGGCAGCAAGCGTTGGCGCGATATCCACAAACAGCATGTTGGTATTTGCCGCATGCACTTTGAATTCACCCGTTAAACCAAGCTTTAGACTGAGCTGGTATAAACCTTCTGAGATCTGCGAAGCGAGCAAATGGTCCTCAGCAAGACGATGCACATGATGTTCAAGGGCATAAAGCCCTGCAGCGGCCAGCACCCCCGCCTGACGCATGCCACCACCGAGCATTTTACGCACGCGTTTCGCCCGATGGATAAAGTCACGATGACCAAGTAATAAGGAACCCACCGGCGCACCAAGCCCTTTGGATAAACATAAGGACACAGAGTCAAAACCTGCACAAAGCTGACGGGCGTTGTGGTAGGGATCACCACCCACAGCGACAGCGGCATTCATCAGCCGTGCGCCATCAATGTGAGCCGATAAACCATGCTGCTTCGCAAGCGCCGCCATCTGGTTCATGTAAGAAAGCGGCAGTACTTTACCACCCGTCGTATTTTCAATCACCAGCAGTTTAGTGCGGGCAAAATGTGGATCGTCGGGTTTAATCGCCGCAATGATATCACCTGCTAATAAACTGCCATCGGCTTGATTGGCAATCGGTTGGGGTTGAATAGAACCCAACACAGCCATGCCACCGCCTTCCCAGCGATAGGTATGCCAGTGCTGGCCGACAATAGCCTCATCTCCACGTTGGCAATGACTCATTAAGGCCATCAAATTGGTCATGGTGCCGCTAGGAGCAAACAGCGCCGCTTCAAAACCAAGCAACTCGGCAGCAAACTGTTGTAATTGATTAACGGTCGGATCATCGGCGAATACATCATCGCCAAGGGGCGCTTCAAGCATCGCTTGGCGCATCGCTGCAGTGGGTTGAGTGACGGTATCGGAACGAAAATCAAGCATGCTGAATTCCCTAAAAAGACGAAACACCAGAAAAACACCGTACCATAAACCATAGCGGCATTGGCGGCTACCTAAGAACAGATTGGCGCAAATGAAAATAGGTTAAGACGCATAGTCGCCGTCATCATCTAACAAGGTTGGCAACAGTGACGCTGCATCCGCATGTACCCATTCCGATTTTCCTGTGTCGGCCAGATGCGATGCCAGATAACGGATCCACGCTTTGGCGGCATAGTTCAGACGTTGATCGGTTCGACGTACTAAGTGCCAATGACTTTGTAATGGAAAACCATCGACCTCCAGCCGCACATAATTATCCGGCGTTTCTTGTAACGTGTGCCCGGATAATACCGCAAGGCCAAGGCCTGCGCTGACACTGAGTCGAATGACTTCGTTGGATTCCATCTGCATAACATTTGGCAGCACATAACCATGGGTACTGAGCCAGGATTCAAACATCAAGCGGGTTGCAGAGCCTGGCTCCCGCATTAAAAAAGTCTCTTGCACTAATTGGCTAAATTGCAAGCGCTGACCCAACGCCCAATGGCCTTGTGGCGCTATTAACTGCAATGGATTTTTAAGCAAGCGTACCGTTTGTACTTTGTCACCCGACGGTGGGTGCGAGAACATATAAATATCATCCAGTTGATGTTGAAATCGATGCAAGATATGCGCTCGGTTGCCGATGCTGAGGGTGATTTCGACGCCAGGGTATAAGCTTTTAAATCCAGTCAGTAATTTTGGTAATAAATATTGGGCAGTACTGACCACCGCGATACTTAAATGACCACGCTCGCCCAGCCGGTAGTGCTGCAGTTGCAGTGAAAAATCAGCAAAGCGGTCCAGAACATCATGGGCGGCTTGGTACAACAGTTGGCCAACTTCGGTGGTGACCATACCACTAGTGCTGGCCTGTAACAGCGGCTCGCCAACCGTATCGGTGAGTTTTTTTAACTGAATGGACACTGTCGGTTGCGTTAGGTGCAAACGCTGCGCGGCCAGTGTGACGGAGCCACAACGCACGACTTCGACATACACTTGCAATAAACGAAAGCTCAGATGCCGTATGTTCATAGATAAATGTCTATATTAATAGGTGTATTTATTTATTGGTTATTATAGGCAGGCTTGAGGAGAATAGCGACGATTAACGAGAAGGAGTTGATATGCCGGATATTGTCATTGCGTTTTTTGCCTTGGGTCTGTTTGCGGGCTTGTTAAAATCAGATCTGCAAGTCCCTAAATCAATCTACGAAACCCTCTCGATGCTGCTGATGTTGGTACTTGGCCTTAAAGGTGGTTTAGCCTTACATCAAGCCATCGCGACTGGGCAAACCGAAGGCATCGCGACTTCGTTGCTGTTAGTGGCAGCCTTAGGCGTGCTGTTGCCGGTGTTATGTTTCCCACTGTTACGCCATGTGGTGAAATTATCTGTCGATAATGCGGCCAGTATTGCAGCACATTATGGGTCGGTATCTGCAGGAACCTTCGCCGTCGCGCTGGCGATGGCTGAAAAAAATGGTTTATCGCTGGCCGCCGAGACCACGCTTTATTTGGTGATGCTGGAGTTACCTGCCATCGTCATTATGTTGTGGTGGCATAAGAAACTGACGGGTCAAGGCACGAACAGCAATATCTTACGCGAAGCGTTAACCGCGCGTGGCGTGTTGTTACTTGGCAGTGGTGTGCTGATTGGTGTGGCTTATGGCCCAGCTGGCTTAGAACCTATAGCTCCAGCCCTGATTGGTGGCTTTAAAACCATGCTGGCCTTGTTCCTACTGGAAATGGGGCTTTGTACAGCGAAGGTGTGTTGGCCCTTACCAATTCAACACTGGCGTTTGGTGGCTTTTGCGGCGGTAGCGCCCTTTATCTTGGCGTGGGCGGGCTTAAGCGTTGGTTTATACTTGGGTTTACCGCAGGGCAGTACCTTCGTGTTAGCTGCACTAACGGCGAGCGCCTCGTATATTGCGGCTCCCGCGGCGGTGCGGGCTGCCATCCCACAAGCCGACATCGGACTGGCAACGCTTGCTTCCCTCGGCGTGACCTTCCCAGTCAATGTTCTAATTGGCCTGAACCTTTACGGGACTTGGGTGGGTTGGTTTTACTGAGTGTGCTGACCAGTGAAAGTACTGGATCAAGAAACGTTGCAGCAGGGACGGGCGGTTGGACATGGATTGTCGCAATTCAGCATAATCAATGACAGGAACGATGCTGCCATAACCGGCTGTTAAAGTTGATTTGCTATCTTTTGCCATCAGTGCGCTCCTTAAAGAAAGATCCATTGTGGCAACAAAGCTTAGGTCGGCGATATGACAAGAATAGGAACTTTATGTGCGATTTATCCTACAGCGTGTGGGACATACCGTAAAGACGAAGCTTAGTGACGCAGGAAGTAACGACCAAAAGCTAACAAAAAAGCCGTTGCGTGATAAGCGCAACGGCTTTTGTTTTAGATGGCAGGCACGTCGTCTGCTTCTTTGGCCAGCGTTCGTTTAAAGAGTGCCATGTACAAGGCTGGCACAAATAACAACGTCAATGCGGTGCCCATGCCAATGCCACCAATCAGCACAAACGCCAGCGGGCCCCAGAAGGTATCAAACGTTAATGGGATAAATGCCAACATGGCCGCCAGCGCCGTCAGGATCACCGGGCGAGCACGGCGTACTGTGGCTTCAACCACCGCTTGTTTGGGTGATAAACCTTGCTTTAAGTTATCACTGACTTGTTGGGTCAGGATCAGGGTATTACGCATCAATATACCCGCTAAGCCAATTAACCCCAGCAATGCAACGAAGCCAAAGGGCTGGTTAAACAGCAAAAGTGCAAAGGCTGCGCCTATCAAACCAAGCGGCGCGGTGGCCAGAACCATCAACGTGCCAATAAAACTGCGCATTTGTAACATGATGAAAATCAACATTAAACCAATCATCAGTGGCATCAGTTTATTAATGGACGCATCTGCTTTGCCAGATTCTTCCACCGAACCACCTTTTTCAATGCTGTAGCCCGCTGGCAACTTGGCGCGAATGTCGGCCAGCTGCTCCCACAACCGTTCGGTGACAAAATTCGGTTGAGCTCCTTCCACATCGGCTGACACGGCCAAATAGGTGCGGCGATTCAAACGTTTGATAAAAGGCTCTTCAAATTTGATGTCCGGGCCGCTTAATTGCTGTAACGACACCACTTGACCGGTCGCAGTTTTGATTTCCAGCTGATCAATGGCGTTAAAGCTATCTGGCTGCAAGCGGACGATCACCGGTACTTCACGAATATCTTCGCGCAATTGTGTCACTTCATAGCCTGTTAACTGCAGTTGCAACTGCAGTGCGACATCGGCTGAGGTTAAGCCAAAGGCCGATAATTTTTCTGGGCTTAACGCCATGTGATAGCTCGGTGCCATCTCGTCCCATTCCAGATGTGCATCAACAATCGCAGGATCTTTTGACATCACCTGCCGGACTTGATTGGCGATATCACGAACCACGGTATTGTCTGGGCCAAGCACCCTAAATGCCACTGGCCATGCCACAGGCGGGCCGTAGAGCAGCCGCGTGACTCGGACTCGCGCTTCTGGAAATTCACCCGCGGCGACGTGCTGTTGCAACATGGTGATTAACCGATCGCGCGCTTCATCATCGTGGGCGACCACTAAAACTTTGGCAAAGCCGCTATTGGGTTGCTCTGGGTTTGCCGAGATAAAAAAGCGCGGCGCACCTGCACCGACAAAGGCGCTGAGTGATTTCACATCGGCATTACCATGCAAAATTTTCTCGATTTTGCGGGTGGTTTTGTCGGTGTTTTGAATCGATGAACCATGCGGCAAATACACGCTGATCAACACTTCTGGGCGATCTGAGGTTGGGAAGAATTGTTTTTGCACCACCTTTGCCATTAAAAAGGCAGAGAAGATGAATAAACCGGCGGTGCCCATAATGACCTGACGTTTGTGGGCAATACACCATTGGACTAATCGACGGAATTTCAGATAGATAGGGCTGCGGTACACGTCGATTTGATGACCAGAGAGCTTAGGCAGCATCTTGGTACCAAGGTAGGGGGTAAAGGTAACGGCGACCAGCCATGAAATAATCAAGGCAAAACCGACGACCCAAAAGATATTGCCGGTGTATTCGCCAACGCCCGACTTAGCAAATCCAATAGGGACAAAGCCTGAAATGGTGACCAAGGTACCAAACAGCATCGGGGCGGCAGTCGCAGTCCAGGCAAAGCCAGCCGCTTTAATCCGATCCATGCCTTCTTCTAACTTCACCATCATCATTTCAATGGCGATGATGGCATCATCGACCAGCAGTCCCAGCGAGATAATCAACGCGCCTAAAGTGATACGGTCTAAATTGATATCGAGCGCACGCATGGTCAAAAAGGTCAAGCCAAGCGTCAGCGGCACAGCGATGCCAACAATCAAGCCTGCACGAAGACCGATAGCCAGGATACTGACCGCCATCACCACAATGACCGCCACTAAGAATTTGACTTGGAATAGCTCCACCGCGGCGGTGATGGCTTCGGCTTGGTTGGTCAGCCGATGCAGTGACATGCCAAGTGGCAGTTTATGCAGTTGCTGTTGATACCATTGGTCGATTTGTTTGCCGAGTTCAAGACCGTTGAAGCCGCGTTGCATTACAACGCCAAGTAACACCGCATCTTGGCCGTCATTGCGAGCAAGCATGGTGGCGGGGTCTTCATAACCGCGGCGGATCTCTGCGACATCTTGCAGGCGCAGGGTTTGGCCTTGCCAGTGCAACCGTATATCACGCAATTGTTGCAAGTCATTGATACGGCTATCTAAACGTACGGCAATGCTTTGCGCTGAGGTTTGTAATTGGCCGGATGGTAATAACTGGGTTTGGCGTTGTAACTGTTGTTCCACTTCCGTAAAGGGCAGAGCAAGCGCCGCGAGGCGTTCGCGATCGAATTCAATAAAGACTCGTTCTGGCCGATCGGCAATTAACATGGCTTTTTCCACACCTGGAATGGCGGCCAGTTGATCGCGAAAACCCTCCGCCGTTCGGCTTAAATCACGAAATGGCAAGCCAGGGGCGGAGAGGGCGTACAAGGTAAAATACACATCTGAGAAGCTATCATTGACGATGGGCCCAATCACCCCTTTAGGCAAATGACTGGCTTCTTCTTGCATGCGTTTTCGGACTTGATAAAACAAATCAGGCACTTCATGGGACGGGGTGTAGTCTTTGAACTCAACAATTAAATTGGCGGCGCCTGGTGAAACTTGGACATCGATGCGATTAATTAAACGAACTTCTTGCAGTCGTTTTTCCAATCGATTAACTACCAATTGTTCCATTTCTTGGTTGGTGGCGCCCGGCCAATAGGCATTGACTACTAGCACGCGGATAGTGAAGGTGGGATCTTCGGCACGACCCATCGACAAAAATGCCCAAACACCGCCAATCAGGGCCATCAAGATAAAAAACAGCGTGATGGATTTTTCACGCACCGCCAGCAACGATAAGTTGAACTTCATGGTTGGGCCTCCGCCGCCGCCATGCCAGGTTGTAACAGATGCGTGCCTAACGCCACAATTTTGCTGCCTATCGGCAGTTCGGTGCGAATTTGCGCTGTTTCGGCATCCATACGCAGCACTTTGACCACTGTCGGTTCTACTTTGCCATCTTTAAGAACCCAAATCTGTGCCCCTTGGGCACGATTATCAATGGCGCCCAGCGGTACTTCGGCAATACCTTGTTGCTCGACGGGTAAGGTAAATCGACTCAGTACCACACGACCAAGCGCTAAACCTGGAGCCGACTGAACAATTTTATACCGAGCACGACGGGTTAAGCTGCTCGGATCGGCAGAACCAGCGGCACTTCGCAGCGACAACCCAATTGGCTCGCCGGTGCTGGTCATCAACATGCCGGTGGCGGGTGGGGTGATACTTTCAGGTAACAACACTTCGACATCCAATTCTTTATCGTTCCCAAGACCCGCTAAGCGTTGCCCAGCGACCACCACTTGGCCGGCTTCGGCCGAGACGTCTAACACAATGCCATCTTGCGGTGCCGTGGCCCCGGAGTATTGCAGCGCATGTTCAGCTTGTTGTTGTTGCGCTTGCGCGGCTTGTAAATTAGATTTGGCTTCGTTGTATTTCAGCGTCACTTGATCCAGCAGCTGTTCACTGGCAAATTTTCCCTTAATCAGCGATTGGGTGCGTTTAAGTTCAGCCTGCGCTGTGGCATAGGATGCTTGTGCGGCTTGTGTTTGTGCTTTGGCGGCACTTAACGATTCTGCAAGATCTTTGGGATCTAGTGCGAATAACACTTGCCCTGCTTTCACGGTGTCGCCTGGTTCTACTAACCGTTGCAAAATTCGGCCGTTGACTTGAAAAGCCACCGGGATCTCTTGGCGTGCTTTAATGGTGCCGGTGAGTGTCAGTTCGTTTTCACGGACTAATTGCAGTGGTTTTGTCAGCACAAAATGCGGTTTGCTGGCGGAGGTGTCGACGTCTTGACGGGAACAACTTTGCAATGAAAGACAGACGGTAACAACAGCGAACAAATGCAAACAAGTAGCTTGGCGCATGGGCACCTCGGTTTTATAATTAACAGACAATAGCGTTTAAAAATACCAATACACTAATTATTGAACGATACCGTTCATTATCGCAAGAGATTTTATGCAACCAATTCAGGCTGGTAGGCCCATCGATCGTTCTAAAGATAATGCAATATTGCAAGCGGCGCGTCATTTGTTATCGACACAAGGCGTTGGATCTTTATCGATGGAAGCGGTTGCGAAGCTGGCTGGGGTATCAAAAGCGACCTTGTATAACCGTTTTGCCAACCGCCAACTGCTGATTGAAGCAGTGCTTCACTCACAAACGGAGTTTTTTAGTGAGATGCTGCAACAGGCCGGAGCCACCAGTGACGAGTCGCAACAAGCGCTGATTGAATCGAGTGTGCGGCTGTTAGAATTTCTATTATCCGATGAACAACAATGCCTGATGAATGTGATGCAGTCAGGGGCTGAAATTGGCGATGAACTGCGAACTATGATGTTTGCTCATGGGCCTGCCGCGACCTTTGCCAATAATGTTGCTTGGCTCTGTAAAGTGGATGCGGCTGGGCAGCTTAAAATTGCCGACAAAGAATTTGCTGCGGAGTGTTTGTTTGGCATGTTAATAGGCATGGATTGGATCCGTGGGATTTTTCGCCAGCCCCCCAACCGCCAACCTGAATTAATCCGAACCCATGCAGAACGAGTGGTGCAGCTTTTTTGGCGGATGTTCTCATGACGCAGGCGAGCGACGATCTGCCAATCCAACAGCAGCCAACAGAAAGACAATCAAAACAAATACAACCAAGCATATTGCACTACACCCCCATGCATACGGATGCATTCATCGAAACCATGCGGCAACAGATCATTGCGTTTAATGCCCCGCATTTTGAAGGCTTGATTCGTGAGCCGCTGGGTTTAGCTTGCCACAACGACCTCGGTCAATTGATTGGCGGCCTAGCTGGTAAGACGTTCGGGCATTGGTTTTTACTCGAATATCTCTGGGTTGATAGCCAGCAGCGCGGCCAAGGCATTGGCTCGAAATTATTACAAGATGCAGAAGCACTTGCGAAGCAGCGGCATTGCCGCTTTGTGTTGTTGGATACGCTGGATTTTCAAGCGGCGCCTTTTTACCAAGCACAGGGGTATCACCAAGTCTGGACCCAACAGGAATACCCCCTGACTGGCCAAAAGCATTTTATGGTGAAGGCTTTATAACAACGCTGATAAAGCGTTGCCTGCTGTAATTGGGGTATCAGTGTCAATTGATTCGTTCAAGGGGAGCGGGCTGTGCAGCCGTGCTGTTTTATACAAAGAAAACAACGCTCTGATCATGACCTACTTTGTAATTGAAGATTGTCTATTCGGGCGGAATCGGGGCGCCTATTTTTTGAGCAGGCCTTAAAAAGCAAAAAACCTGTTATAAAACAGGCTTTTAGTTGGTCGGTACGGCGGGATTTGAACCCACGACCCCTGACACCCCATGACAGTGCGCTACCAAGCTGCGCTACGTACCGACGTTGCGCTTTATCTTACTGGCTTTTGTTGCTTTTGCAATGCTCGAGAGTCATCTGACTGCTTAACTGCAGGTTTTTTCAACAGTTTGTAGGGCTTAATAACAATCCTATCATGGCTGTAGATCGCGTTTTCACATAGATGCCTCTTGTTAGAAGGCTTGCAAAAGGTTTGCAGGGTTGAAGATTGCACAGGCTGATCGAGCAAGTGGGCCTTTAGTGCAACATCGTGTGCGGGACGCAGAGCGGCGTTCTAGCACTTTATTCGTTTAGAGTATTAGACATTAAAAATATAAGAAAAACGTCATAAAGATCGGTTATGCTGCAATCGCGCTACAAAAAATTACAATTACGTCACTATCTGTAGCGATTATGCAAACAACTACCTTTGGGGTCTATGATGAAACGTACAGGTTCTGCGTGGCTGGTGACAGCCCTAGCATCGGCGCTGTTAGTCAGTCCAGCGCATAGTAAAATTTTTATTTCAGAAGTGCTCTATGATGCACCAAACAACGATACCACCGAAGAATTCGTCGAGTTGTACAACGACAGTTGTACTGCGGTCAGTCTGACTGGTTATTCGCTGACGGATAATGGCGCAACCTTTAACCTGTCTGGCACTATTGCTGGCAACGGGTACTTTGTGGTCGCCAAAAGCTCCGCTGCGCTGCAAAGCTTGTTTGGTAAAGCGGCGCAACAAAGCGGAATGACGTTATCGCTGGGTAACAGCGGTGATTATGTGCGGCTCAAACAAGGCAGCACTGAAGTGGACATGGTGGCTTTTGAAAATGCCATCAGCGGCTGGTCGATTGAAGGCATTGATAAATCGATTGAACGCAAATCGCTGACTGATACCAATAGCGTCAGCGACTGGCAAGTAACCACCAAAGGCAACCCAACGACAGGACCATTGTCGGTGAGTTGTGGTGGCACGGGTGGTGATACAGGCACGGTCAATCTTCCGACCTATTACGTAAACACCTCAGGGAAAACCGGCGCGGCACTTAAAACGCAACTCAACAGCATTTTGCGCGGTCACGTGCGTTTTACCTACGCCCAAGTGTGGGATGCCATCAGCTACACCGACGAAGATCCAAATAACACTGACAACGTGATTTTGTTGTACGCCGGTCGTTCTCAAGCCAAAACCTTCCGCGCCGGCACCAGCACGTCGCAAGATGCATGGAACCGCGAGCATGTCTGGGCGAAAAGCCATGGTTTCCCGGATGAAGCCCAGTATGCCCATACCGACTTGCATCATTTACGCCCAGAGGATGTGTCGTTAAATTCAACGCGGGGTAACAAAGATTTTGATGTTGGTGGCTCAACCATTGCCGAAGCGCCGTTGAACAAAACCGACACCGACAGCTTTGAGCCGCGGGATTCGGTCAAAGGCGACGTGGCCCGCATGCTGTTCTACATGGATACGCGGTATGAAGGTGGCGATGAAACGGGCACACCGGATTTGTCGATCCCAAACATCGCACCGACTGGCAGCACAGCCCCGCAAATGGGCAAACTTTGCACCTTAGTGGCATGGCACAAAGCCGATCCTGTGGATGCGTTTGAACAGCGCCGCAACAATCGTATTTATGAATTGCAGAAAAACCGTAATCCATTTATCGATAACCCGCAGTGGGTGGCAGCGATTTACGGCGCGTCGTGCCCTTAAGCAAGGCATCGCATTGTGACTTAAATAAACACCGGTTCGCCGGTGTAATTAGATGGTCCGCCTCTTTCCTCAGCGACTAAGCTGAGAGTGTTTACGAGGCACAGGAGGCGAACCATCATGTCAATTCAAGTCATTGGTATCGATTTAGGCAAGTCGAATTTTCATCTTGTCGCTCATGACCCAAAAGGTCAGGCGATTCTGCGCAAAAAACTCAGCCGTCAGCAGTTGGTGCAGTTTGTTCAAAACACGCCGGCAAGCACAATTGCGTTTGAAGCATGCGGCGGCGCCCACTGGCTGGGACGACTATGTATGACGTATGGGCACACAGTGAAATTGCTACCACCGCAATATGTGAAGCCTTATGTCAAAGGCAATAAAAATGATTTCATTGACGCGGATGCGATTGCTGAAGCAGCTACACGCCCCTCAATGCGCTATGTGCCGGTGAAGTCTGAAGAAGCACAATTGCTTAGTGCTATTCATCGTATTCGTCAGGGGTATATCAAAGACCGCACAGCCTGCATGTCGAGAATTGGCGCTTTGTTGCTTGAGTTTGGTGTTAGCCTGCCGCAGGGGCATAGTGTGATGAAGACGCTTCCCGCCTGGCTTGCAGAGCATGCAAGGCACTTACCCGCGCTGATACACAATGAACTATGTGGCCTGCATCAGCACTATCAGTTGCTGATGCTCAAGGTTGCCGAGCAGGATAACAAACTCAAAAGATATCTGGCATCAAATGAAGATGCACAATTACTGAAATCCATTCCAGGCATTGGAGATATCACCGCCAGTCAGTGTATCGCAGAGCTTGGCAACGGGGGGCAGTTTACGAACGGCCGAAATCTGGCAGCCTGGCTTGGATTAGTGCCCCACCAGCATTCAACCGGCGGTAAAGCGCGATTGCTTGGTATCAGCAAAAGGGGCAATAAGCATCTTCGAACCTTGTTTATCCATGGCGCCAGAGCCATTTTGTCCCGACCGGAAAAAACAGGGGCCGTGTTTGGTAACTGGCTGACAAAACTCAGAGCCAGCAAGCCATTTAATGTGGTATGTGTGGCACTGGCAAACAAGTTGGCCAGAATGGTGTGGGCAGTATTGAAGTACCGGCAAGAGTTTAATGCAGCGAAGCTGCAATCAGGGTATGCATGAACAAAAAGTTGATGACGAAAACGGTAGAACCACCGGAATAAAACCTGACATAAAAAACAGCAGAAAATGCTTTCGGTTTTTTGAGGATATTCCGGCGCGGAACTCATCGTGGAGCGGGAAGTGAGAGCCTCCCAACAGAGACTCCGAATACATTAGCGCAGACCAACCCCGTTATCGGTTTTTTGTACTTGCAACAACGGGGCGGACCATACATTTTTATTGGAATGGACGAAGACCCAATTGTAAATTTATCGATCAGAATTCATCACCAATGTAACAAGCTATCTAGACGATTAGACATACGGATTGATGCTTAAAAAAGCAGTTAATTTAAATTTTA
>JACCEA011151629.1_pt1 | contig 22623 bp, 32 predicted proteins | sample 7449851 | NCBI WGS metagenome assembly JACCEA01 (sample SAMN15323453, study PRJNA562643) | freshwater metagenome | isolation source: river surface water | place: USA:Blue River Watershed | collected 2017-08-18 | reverse complement strand
AGTCGGGAGAGACCTCTCGTACCTTACGTAGTATAGACCCGGCGCATGAACGTGAACAAGAATTAACTGCACGTTGGGCTGGACTAAAAGAAGCGGTGATGATGGATGATCCTGTCATTAATGACTATATTGAAAAAATAGAAATTCTATTGAGATTAAAAAGATGATGTATATTGGTACAAGTTTAGGAGGGTGTCTGCGTAGTATCCTATTAGGCGAAGTGTCCGAAAACGAGGTTATATTCATTATTTCTAGGACCAATGCGCCAACACTAGAAAATTATATGGGTGTCGTTGCTCAGTATCATGAGCGTGGAAATCCATATTCTAGAAATTCAGGTAGATACGAACTAAGTGATTATTCACTAGAAGAAGTGTCAGCATTAGCCACTAGACTTTGGCATTCAGGTAAGATTCATCAACCTAGAATGTACGCTGGTACTAGTGGTATGGGCTATGTACATCCAACAGAGTTTGATGATTCTATATGGCTACACGTTTCTCCGGTTAACAGAAACGTTTCTCCTTCCGTAGTCGAGGCGTGGGAGAAATATAAATTACTGGATACATTGACAAAATGAATGAAATAGATCCAGTAGTATGGTATAGTGAACGTGAAGTGACAGGACTCACACCTAAACACTTTACTAGAACAAAAACACCCTTAACATCAGAATCTAAGTTGTGGATACAGGATAACCTCAGGGGCAGATACTGTATCCATCATAGTCAATTGAAAGATGAGACTGACACCTTCGATTTAGTAGTGAGCGCACTTTTTGGGTATCCTGCTTTTGAAGATCCTAAAGAAGCAGTAGTATATGAGCTAACTTGGTCTTAAAAATATTTTATTTAAAGAAATTCATATTAAATATCTACAGTTACTCAAGGAGAATAATATGAGTTTTTTACGACACGTTGGTAAGATGGGTGATCGCAAGGTTGCTATCATTTTTAGAGAAGTTCCAGGTGAACCACACATGAGTTTAGTGACATATACTGAAACTCTTAATCAGCACATCCATGATCCAATGATGCGTTGTATTGAAAGCGATATCGGTCAGAACAGTGAAAACTTAGCTGACGCATTGAATCGTAGTTATACAGTAGATGGACGTCCTATTCTACAAGTTCTTCACGCAGAAGGTTTGTTGAAGAAAGTTAAATCAGGTCAAGTTGTTGTTACACCTAATCCACAGACTAAGATTAAGCTAGATGAATTGAATTCTATCTTAAACGAAATGAAGCAAGGTGAAACTGCTGTTAAGCGTTTGAACGAACTAGACCAAAGTCGTGGTCTGCAGGATCCAGTTGATGTTGCTAAACGTATGCGCGGAGACAAACAAGTACCGCCCCCAATCAATCAAGCACCGCAAGGAATCCTAGGTGATTCTACACTAGCACAACAAAGATTACAGCAAGCACAGCGCATGGCGGCAGAAGCACGTGGACTGTTGGCTGAATCAGAGCGACTAACCGCAGAAGCACATTCAATGGACCCTTCGTTAGCACCTGCTCCAGTAAAAGCAAAAGCACCTAAGAAGGTTAAGGCAGTTGAAGCAGTAGCAGAAACACAACCTAAGGTCAGAAAGACACGAGCTAAAGTTAGTGTATAACAATGAGTCCCGAATTTATCGAGAAATGGGAACACATTCTTGACGATGTTGAAAAGAATAAAGTCCCTATTCAGTTTATCAAAAAACTGATAATCAAGTTACAGGGCAAGAAACAACAGACAATAAACATAGAAAAGTTTTTGTCTCAAGGTCTTGACCCTGAGCAGATAGAAGAAGCTGTTAGTCGTAAACTGAACGAACTTGACGATCAAATTGTTAGTGTTGAGTTTATACTAAATGTACAAGCTATCGCTGATACGGTACAGCCGGAGACTGATAAACTTTTAGGAAAATTATGAAACTAATAGTAGCATGTGACCCAAAAGGGGGAATAGGCTACAACAACAAATTGCCCTGGACTAACATTCAGGGCGATTTGCCGAGATTCAAGGAGTTAACAACCGGCAAAGTTATTCTTATGGGTCGCAATACATGGGAGAGTTTACCGAAGAAACCTCTACCCAATCGTATTAATGTTGTAGTAACTAAACAAAATATACCAGATGTGACTACGTTATCAAGTTTACCAGAAAGAGACAATATGGATCTTTCTGATGTTTGGTTGATAGGTGGCGCAAAATTAATAAATTCAAGTTGGCACTTGATAGATGAAATACATCTTACTAGAACAATTGCCGAATATACTTGCGATGTATCAATCGATATAGTAAAATTAGAACGTGAGTTCATGTGTTGGTTCAAAGAACAACATACCGATCACACATACGAGATTTGGAAAAGAAAATGAAACAATATCACGATTTACTACAAGATATACTAGATAACGGGGAACTTAAAGATGACAGAACTGGTGTTGGCACCTATAGTGTTTTTGGACGTAATCTTCGCTTTGATTTGCGTCGGGGCTTTCCCGCAATCACTACTAAGAAGTTGGCATGGAAGGCTTGTGTCGGCGAACTTCTTTGGTTCATTGAAGGCTCAAGTGACGAACGACGCCTCGCAGAACTTACACATGGCACCAGTGAGGGTAAAGTTACGATCTGGACGCCCAATGCGCTTGCGCCGTACTGGAAGCCTAAAGCGAAATTCGAGGGCGACTTGGGTCGTGTCTACGGAGTTCAGTGGAGGCACTGGAACAAGGACACAGTTGAAAAGGACATGGGCCCTGCGCACAAAGGCGGTACGCGCCTCGCAGTGGATAGGACAGAAATCGACCAACTTAAAAATGTCATCGAAGGTCTAAAGAATGATCCTAATGGACGCAGGCACATCATCAGCGCATGGAACGTTGGTGAACTAGATCAAATGGCACTGCCGCCTTGTCATGTAATGAGTCAATTTTATGTCAACAAGAATAAAGAACTGTCTTGTCATATGTACCAGCGTAGTGTTGATGTTTTTCTGGGTTTACCTTTTAACATTGCTAGCTATGCGCTACTCACTCATTTAATCGCACATCACTTAGGTCTAGGTGTAGGTGAGTTGATTATCAGTACAGGTGACACCCATATATACAAAGATCATATAGAGCAGGTGAAGGAACAGTTAACGAGGGAAGAATTCCCACTACCCACTCTATTGTTAAACACACAAAAGACTAATATTTTTGAAATGACAATGAACGACATTTCATTGGAGAACTACGAGAGTCATGGGCAAATTAAAGCGAATATGGCCGTCTGATAAAGGTGACATTATAACAACTGAGGTTGTTGTACACACTTTTAATGTCAGTGATGTAGATGATCCTGATATATATGCTGGCCAGCCGATCTATGATTGGCAACAGACAGAAGCAGGCAAGTGGGTGATGGAGAATGCGATACAGAAGCCTAGTTGGCATAGACAACTAGATTATAATACTTACGGGTATATGTATCAAATCAGAGCAGACTTGACACCTGAACAAGTAACATTTTTTGAATTGAAATACAAATGAATATATTAGTAACTGGTGGATTAGGATTGATCGGTCATCACGTAGTTGAACGATTAGAAAATTTAGGTCATGATGTAACTATCGTTGACACGATGACTAATTATGGAATAATTCCTCAAGATGAAATAGATTACTTGATGCGTGAGCGCCGCAAGAAAATTAAATCAGATCAAGTGTATAAGTACGATATTGCTGACGCTCCTAGCATAAACTCATTGTTCGAAACTAAAAAATTCAACATTGTTGTTCACATGGCTAGTTTCCCAAGACAAAAAGTAGTCAATGCTAACCCTGCGATGGGTAGTAAGACAATGAGTGAAGGGTTGCTCAACTTGTTGGAAGCTAGCAAGAATACTAACGTCAGTAAATTTATCTACATTAGTTCGTCAATGGTCTATGGTGACTTCACTGATGATGTAAAAGAAGATGCTGTATGTAACCCACAAGGTCAATATGGTATTATGAAATTAGCGGGAGAATGGCTTGTTAAAGATTATACTAGACGAGATAATATTGTTCATACAATTATTCGGCCTAGTGCTGTTTACGGCCCTCTTGATGTTGAGGACCGCGTTATTGCTAAGTTCATGCTATCAGCAATGCGTGGCAATATTCTTAATGTTAATGGTGCCGGCGAGACCCTAGACTTTACATATGTAGAAGATGCTGCCGACGGTATTGTCGCGGCTACATTGTCCAGCAACACAGCTAACAAAACGTACAATATTACTAAATCTCACAGTCGTACACTATTAGATGCGGCCAATCTTGCTGTAAAGATTGTCGGTAATGGTACAATTAACGTCAGAGACAAAGACGCAGATTTCCCAAGTCGCGGTGCGTTGAATATTGATGCCGCACGTAGAGACTTTGGATATGACCCTAAAGTTGATGTAGAAGAAGGATTTCAGAAATACTATGATTGGTTGAGCACCAGCGAGTATTGGAAACCTAAAGTATGATTCTTCCCGTCAAGGTAGAGCCGTCGCCAAGCAACTCTATAAAATTTATAGAGTGGATGATACATAACGAATGTAACTATGATTGTAAATTCTGCGGGTCACAATACAAAGATGGTTCACAGCGTTGGCTCTCACTAGACTTATACAAGAAGTACACTGACAATATTATCAAAGAATGTAACGGTAGTCCTACTTGGTTTCAGATAACAGGCGGGGAACCGACATTATTTCCCGACCTGTTAGAGTTACTATCCTACATTAAAAGTAAAGGACCGTATATCAGTTTGATATCTAATGGTAGTAGAACATTAAGATGGTGGGAAGAACTAAAGAACGCAGAGGTGTTAGATACTCTCTTTATAACTTGCCACACTAATCAACTAACAGAATACTCACGTATTGTTGATATATTGAATTTGTTTCACAGTAAACCAGTAGAAACAATTTGTTTGATTACATACGATCAAACCACAATTGATAGAGCAATCGAAGCAAAGAAAGTTATAGTAGAAAATACCGGAGCTACGGTGCTAGTAAAGGTCATGAGTAATGACAAAATAGTTTACACCGATGAACAGTTCAATGAAATTGGATTAACATCTAACAATCAAGAAAAAAAACGTAGCAAAATGAAACCTAATGTTCCAGTAGAACATGCTATGACAAATAATATTACGGTTACATTTGATAATGGCACATCACGAAACACTACACCACAGTATCTATTAAAAACAAATGCCAATAACTTCTTTGATTGGAAATGCAATGCTGGTAATGACAACGCAAGAATCATAGTAGATAAGATTTATAGGGGTGTTTGTGAAGAAGGTGGAATCCAAGACACGCTAGATAATTTCAAATTCAACACAGATTCTATTGTGTGTAAAAAGAAATCATGTGTGTGTCATACTGATATAGTAATTAAGAAAGAACGCTAATTATGAACATTCCTCACTTTGGACTCAAAAGACAATACATTAACCTTAAGGATGAGTTATTAGATGCCACAGATCGAGCATTGAAAGACGGTCAATTGATGAACGGACATTATACACGTTCATTTGAAGAATGGCTAAAACATCGCACACAAACAAAGTACGCTGTTACAGTACATTCAGGTACACAAGCACTTGAGATAATTGCTAGATACAAAAAACAAAAGCACCATAACTCTATGGTGGGTAATCCTAAGATTCGCATACCTAATCTAACGTACCCAGCAACACTAAACGCATTCTTAACAGCAGGTTGGGACGTTGAACTGGGTGACACTGACAAGTATGGTGTTATGTATAGTAATAGCTCTAACCAAGTAGGTGGTGTGTATAACTGCGCTATGGGCTTTGCTGGCCGTAGACCCTGGCCAGAAGCAACCTATCGTGACAGTTACGGAGTTATTGTTGACGGTGCACAGCATTGGTTAGAATGCGGTGGTAATGTAGGTAGTGGTATGGCTATAAGTTTCGACCCTACAAAAAATCTAAATTCTAGTGGCAATGGTGGCGCAATAGTAACGAATGACGAACATTTATATCTATACGCAGTAAGACATAGGGACAACAACAAACCTGACTTCTATGATGTGGGTACAAATTCACGAATGAGTGAACAAGATTGTGCTCAGATATTAGTAAGAGCTAACTACATCGATGAATGGCAAAAACGTAGAAAAGAAATATCTGATTTTTGGTGTGATAGATTCAGTGAGTTGCCCATAGAGTGCTTGAATGATACTAGATTCCCTCATGCGAATCAAAAATTCGTTATGTACATGTCAGATAGAAATTCACTACACACGCATCTGATAGTTAATGGTATAGACTCTAAGATTCACTATGAGTATGTTTTGGGAGAGTTACCTACAGCAAAAAATTTAGTAAAACCTGACATGCTGAGTACTAGTGTAATGTTAAGCAGGGGTGTACTAAGTCTTCCTCTGTATCCTGAATTAACCGATTCTGAAATAAATTACATTGCTGACAAGGTAGACGAGTTCTTTGGTGAATAAATACCAGATGAAACCCATAGCCATTAGAGTACAAATAGACAAAGAAGTAAATTATTACGATATCACATGGAAGCTACATAACGTTTGTACATACGATTGTAGCTTTTGCGGTCCTGAATATAAAAGTGGCAGTGAACGTTGGTTGTCGTTAGAAGAAAACAAGTCAATTTTTGATAAGATATTTAAAGCGGCGAATGGTAAGTTGATCTGGATGATGTTCTCTGGCGGAGAACCTACATTATATCCAGACTTCATTGAATTAGCCAAATACATAAAATCAAAAAATTGTTATTTAGGTGTTGTCAGTAACGGCACTAGATCATTGCGCTGGTGGGAAGAAGTAAGAGATGCTAAGGTATTAGATAACCTGATATTAACACTTCATCCTGATCAGGGAGCACAACCAGACCACTTCACTGATATATTGAATCTTTTCATAGATGAACCCACATCAACAACATGCTGGATAACATCGACAAAAGAAACAATTGACAAGGCAATAACCTCTCACATTTTGTTGAAAAAGAAAACAGGTGCGATACTGTTACTAAAGCCAATGAATATCGCAGACTACCAACTGAAAGAATTCTTCAAACCTCAACATGAAATATACTTGAAACGATATCGTAGTTCTAGGGGTGATTTGTGGCATATGAAAAAACAGACAGGAATACCCAAAGAAATGTCAGTTGAGAATAACTATATTAACATAGAAATGAATGACGGGAATACAATAAGATCGTTAACGCAAGAAGCCATACATAATTCATTGATTCGAATCAAAGGATGGTACTGTAACATCGGGGAATTTCAAGCATTTATTGACCGTCACAGACTATACCGCGGCGCCTGTTTCCATACAAAACCGGGTTACATTAATCTATTAGAAGAGGATGCTAGATTCATCAGTGATCCTATTGTTTGTCCAAATGAAGGTTGTTTCTGCGGGTCTGATCTGATATCTACTAAATACAGAGATATATAAAGGGTCAAACTATGTGGGTATTATCAGTATTACCAGAAGCAATCATTCATACTATATTTGGTATAGGGGTGTTTGGTGTGATCGCAGGATTCGTTCTAGGTTTCATACCATTTATCAAAGCATATAAACTAGCAATACAAGTAATCAGCATCTTGTTACTTGTGTTCGGGGTCTACTTAGAAGGTGGATTAGCAGATTACAAGGAATGGGAATTAAAAGTCAAAGAGATGGAAGCCCAAGTAGCAGAAGCTAAAGCTAAAGGCGCCGAGAAGAACGTAGAGATACAAGAAAAGATAGTCGAGAAAACTAAGGTTGTCCGTGAAAAGGGACAGACTATCATTAAGTATGTTGACCGCGAAGTCGTAAAAAATGAGGAAGTGATTAAGTATATCGAACAATGTCCCACAGTTCCATCTATTATCATAGAACAAATGAATAAGGCGGCAACAAAATGAAATACTTACTAATCGCTCTATTATTGGCAGGATGCTCTACAGTTGTACCGGTGAAACCATCGTTCCCCAATCCTACCCCTGAACTCATGAAAAAATGTGAGGACTTGAAAAAGATTGAAGGTGATAAAGTAGCAATCACTGACATGCTTAAGGTCGTGGTTCACAACTATACATTATATTACGAATGCTCAACCAAAGTCGATGGTTGGCAAGAATGGTACAATGAACAGAAAAAGATATATGACAGCGCAAAATAATAGTATATTATTCGCAATATGTCTATTGTTAGTGGGGTGTGCTTCTACAAATGACTATCAAACATACGTAGAGACACAAAAAACACTAAACAAAGATTATACTATGGCTGAGTTAGCTAGAATATCCGCACTGACTGAGATCGTTAAAGAATCACAAGACGTTAGTGTGCGTATTCAAGCGATCAAAGCACTACAAGAGATACAGCGCAGTAAGAAACCATTAGTGATTGACCGACCCAAGTCTTGGTTGGAAAGATAAATACTATATAGGGTTTTTAATATGTCACAAGAAATTATCAATATAGGGGAACTGCCCAACGATGGATCGGGCGATCCGTTGCGCACCGCCTTCGATAAAATTAACAATAATTTCTCTAACATCTTTTCGACAATTGACGCTAACTTAGTTACAATTGAACCGTTGAGCATAGATGTAGATCCAATTACGTCACAGAACATATTAAATATCGGTCAGGTTATTATCAATTCTACACAGATTGTTAACAACCCTGCTCCTACAATAACACTAACCCCACCTGAAACATTATTCACAACCACCCCGGTTACTAGAGTACAAACATATAGTACGCTATCAGAAGCTACCCCGATTGGTGCCCAAGAATGGATTAACATTGGTGCTCAGCCTAACGATGGAACCGGTGATCCGCTACGAACAGCGTTTGATAAGATTAACAATAACTTCTCAAATCTGTTCTGGACTACCACTAGTACTAGTACATCATATACTGAAGGTTTAGACGCAAACCAAGTTATTTTTGAATATCCAGCAAATCAATTCACGCAAGGTGTGTTTCAAATTAGGTCTAGTGATCCCGGAAGTCCCGACAGTCAGGGAATTACAATTTCTGCTCAGATTACTAATAACAATCAAGCCGTTAAGTGTACAGGTCATGGAATAACATTTGCCGGAAACGCAGTAAGCAGATATGACATGGATATAGTAGACGGCAATGTTCGTATACTTTCTACTCCATTACTAGATGCGTACTTACTACACTTCATCGCTTCTGAGATTACATTTATCGGTAACGCTGAACCCGGGATAGATATCGGTCTAGACGGTTACATCAATTCTGTATTGGGCACCGAAGGTGACATAATAATTACGACAGAGGGTCCATGAGAGCTAAAGAATTTATAACAGAACAACGTGCGGCATTATCTGTTGATGTTGCTAGAGCCCTACCCGGTACCTATACGATTCCTGGTCTTCCAAATAGCGATTTCTATAAGCAATATCGTTTTGGGGTAGCATTAGCAGGCTCACGTGGACAAATAGAGAGAGAACAAGACAGTATTCCTCCTTATAACTTTGAAGAAGAAACACCATGGGGTGAGAATTTAATTATTTCAGCATACATGGATGGAGATATCGACAAAGACATTGACTACGCTATGCGTGAAGCCGGAGTAGAAGGTGGCAAAAAACTAATTAGCAGTATGAAAAGCGAAGAAGCGACTGACGTTATCAAAGCTAGCCCGATTAAGGCTTTCAAAGGATATAAAAGAAAATGAGAGCAACTGAATTCGTATCTGAATCTAAGATCGGTAAAATAGGAAAGAGAAAACAAGTTGCTACTAAAGGGTTGCACAAGTTCCGTGACGAAAATGCTGCCGATCGTGTATATGAGTTGAATCGTATCATGATGGCTGCTGCCTCTACTGACGGAACATTTGTTCCTGATATAGATGGTGAGAGCTGGTCCGGCAGATACAATGTGGCTACCCCATATACCCAAGAAGAACAAAATATGTTAATGATGGCGTACAAAGCAGCCGGCTCAGATTTCCATGACATTAATAAAGGCGACTTGAAAAGTCAAGAACTACCGGACACGAATACTCAAAGTCTAGTAAAGCCCTTCAAGGGCTACAAAAGAAAATAATTTATTTCAATCATACATGAATAAGTAATTCATTATGATTGACATTAACAACACACTAGACCTTTTAAAGTTAAAATTCTACAACGAATGGCTATACACTGCTCATATATATGATGAGGGTGACAGTCAAATGCACGAGAATTTGACAAAGACTATGGTCGAAAAATACATCGACCCACTAAACTTACCAAAAAACTCAAAAATACTTGACTTAGGTTGCGGCCCAGGCTACTTCTTAGATCAAATGAAAGCTCGTGAATACACTGACGTTGTGGGTGTTACACTAAGCCCAGGAGATATTCAAGCGTGTCGTAATAAAGGGCACACAATCAAAGAATACGACTTGAGTTTTATCCCACAAAAAGATGGCTACTTTGACGAAAGTGTAGACTTTATTTTTTTGCGACATGCGCTAGAACACAGCCCATATCCTATCTTTAGCTTGATGGAATACAATCGTATTCTAAAGCAAGGAGGAAAGATTTACATTGAAGTACCCCGTCCTGGTGGCGAAAGAAAACATGAGTGGAACTTGAATCATTATAGTATTCTAGGTGAACAACAATTAGCGGCATTGCTTTCTAGAACAGGATTTGATGTTAATATGTTCGAAACAATCGAATTTGATATTCAAGGAAAAAATCCTGATACAAAAGAAACGTTCACTGCCAAAGAAAGCTATTATTGTATCATAGCGACAAAACAAAGACCGTTAGATATCAAGTAAACGATAAATACTCTCATACGCAATTATAGAGAGTATTTTTATGGCATATCCGGAACCAGCAAATGTAAGTCCATGGTACTTACGCAATATTACGCAAGCATTAGCACTAGACGAAACCACTGGTAACGTTTACATTCGCACCGATACAGATATAAGTAATGTAACTATCACAGGTAATGTCAATATTCCTGGTAATGTAGATTGTCATATATCAGAGATAGGAACCTCAGGTAACTTAACAGTTCCTTATATGCCTATATCAGGTAACATTACTATTGATGCAGGACAAACAGTTGAAGTAACACAAGGAACTGATCCTTGGGTCGTTAGTGGTAATATAAACATTGACAACCAAGCAACAGACCTTACTATTGCCGATAGTACTTATGAAATGAATGTTGCTCGTGGCTTGATACTAGGAACATCATCAATATTCAAAGCAGGATGGAATCCTAGTATTACTAATAACACAGAAGAAAGTTTATGGAGTGGAAGCAATCTATATCCTTGGTCAAGTTGGAGTACTGGTGGAACACTAAGTTGTGTTAGTACAAGTGCGAGTGATACAGGAACTCTGGAAATAGTAGGTTTACGAGCAAGCGACTGGACTCAAATAACTGAAACAGTGACACTTAATGGAACTACTCCGGTAGTTACTGCTAACAGTTTCATTCGCATTAATGTGTTCCACTATTTTGGTACTACAAATACCAATGTCGGAGTCATTACTGCTACACGAGGCTCGACGGTCGTAGGGCGCATCGCTGAAGATTTTGGGCTTGCTCAAATGGCACAATATACAGTGCCTGCAGGCTATACTGCCTATATAATTCACGGATCTGCTAATATGGGCAAGGGCAATGACGGTACTGGTAAATTCAAATATCGTCCATACGGTGGTAGTTTTCAAACAGCAATGACATTCTTATTGTATCAATCTACTTTTAATTACACATTTGTAGTTCCTTTAGCATTACCCGAGAAAACTGACCTTGATGTTACTATGTATGCCTCTGTCTCAGGTACTGCGTGTAGTTGTCAATATGGTATTATATTAATCGCAAACACGTAACCAAAATAAATACTTGCTATGAGTAAACCACTTAGCAATGCGCCATCCTTAATTAAGGATCCGTACAAAAAGACAGAATTCAAAAATGAGAAAGAGTTACAGGACTTTGTAAAGTGCTGTGATCCTAACACTGGTTATCTATACTTCATGGATAACTTCTTTATGATTCAACACCCTACTAAGGGTTCAATGAATTATCATCCTTGGCCTTATCAACAACGTTTGATCGATACATACCACAGATATCGTTACTCAATTAGCTTGATGCCTCGACAATCAGGTAAGTCTACTTCGGCCGCAGGTTATCTATTATGGTATGCGATGTTTGTTCCTGACAGTACGATATTAGTTGCGGCACACAAATATACAGGTGCTCAGGAAATTATGCAACGTATTCGTTACGCATATGAGAACTGCCCAGATCATATTAAAGCTGGTGTCACCACATACAACAAAGGCTCGTTAGACTTTGAGAACGGATCTCGCATAGTATCAGCAACAACGACTGAAAACACAGGTCGTGGTATGTCTATTACATTACTATATCTAGACGAATTTGCGTTCGTTAGACCAAGTATCGCTAAAGAATTCTGGACAGCTATTACTCCCACATTGTCAACTGGTGGTAAAGCGATTATCACAAGTACTCCCAACAGTGACGAAGACCAATTCGCATTGATATGGAAGGGTGCCAACAAGACAGAAGATGAGTTTGGAAACACGACTGAGCTAGGGGTGAATGGTTTTAGAAGCTATCGTGCTTACTGGAATGAACAGCCCGGAAGAGACCAAAAGTGGGCTGACGAAATGAAAGCTCAGTTGGGCGAAGATCGTTTCAATCGAGAGATTGGTTGTGAATTCATTATTGCTGATGAAACACTTATCAATCCAAACACACTGATTATGATGGATGGTATGGAACCCATCAGTCGTATGGGACAAGTTCGCTGGTATGAGAAACCCAAGAAGGGAAATATCTATTGTGTGGGATTAGATCCTAGTCTAGGTACAGGTGGCGACCCAGCCGCAATTCAAATATTCGAAGCAAACACAACCACACAAGTCGGTGAATGGAAGCACAATAAGACAGATATTCCTAGTCAAATCAAGCTACTAGCACAAATAAACAAATACATAGCAGACTGTACCGGAGAACCTAATAACATCTATTATTCTATCGAATGTAACGGAATAGGAGAGGCTGCAATCGTATCGTTGAATGAGTACGGTGAAACTGGCATACCGGGCATATTCATCAGTGAGGTCGGTAAAGGTCGTAGAGGCTTCAACACAACAAACAAGAGCAAACTAGCAAGCTGTGCTAAGTTCAAAACTCTTGTAGAAAGTAAGAAAATGACCATAAATAGTCGTAGTCTTATAAGTGAATTGAAGGCATTTGTGGCTAACGGTGGTAGTTATGCCGCAAAAATAGGCGACACTGACGACTTGATTATGGCTAGTCTCTTGGTAACTAGAATGTTACAGCAATTAAGCGATTATCACTTAGATTTAGAGAACCAAATCCGAGACCATGAAGAATTTGTTGCTCCTTTACCCTTCTTTGCTGTGATAAGTTGATAAATACTTTATGTCCAAGAATTCTGAATCACTAAACCGTAGCTTATACGATCTATTACGAGGTAAAGGCTACAAACCAAAAATGCTAACTACTGCTGGTAAGGCTAGCCCTGTACCGGAAGATGCTAGCGTATTCCTATTTAACTTTGTCAAAGATGGAACTGACTATGGTCAAGTATCTGTTTCTATAGACGGTTCCAAAAAACTAATCGTTTATTTCGATGACGAAGTAGAAAATAGTCCTAGCACAAATACATCAGGAACTGACGTAAGTGATAGCTGGTCTTCACTAGTACAACATTTAAGTCAATGGCGTTTTAGAAACGGTCTAAGAAGTTTCGAATTAAAGAATCAAGATCACTTGGAATCAGACATGGCACAAAGGGAATATATGAGAAAGAAAGAAAGCGTATCCGAAGGTTATCACCCAATGGGTAAACAAGCTAGTTATAATGACAATGTTAACAATGCTAAAATTATTATTCAACACAGTCGTAAACTAGAAGAAGGCGAACAACGTTATCGTAATATCGCACGTATTTTCGTAGAAAATGCGAACGGAGAACGTTTCTTACTACCAACAACTAAGCCTGGCATCGCTCAAGTATATGCCCGTCATATTGCTGAAGGTGGTACACCTTATGATGACAGAGCCCAACATATCAATAGCTTAGTAGAAGAACATACTAAGATGGCTGGATTCGTTCGTGCGACACGTAACGGTCAGTTCAATGAATCTACTCAGAGATTGGTACAAGAAGGTATCAACCATTACCAATCATTACGTGAATGCTTAGGTAAAATGAGAACGCACCGTGGTTACCAAGCATACTTTGAATCATGGACTCCATCATTGATGGAAGACGAATTAGATGAATCAGTAAACGAATTGTTCGTACAAGAGACTATGGATCCACGTATTCAATCTGTATTACCTATTCTTTCTAAATTACAAAAGAACATTAGCGAAGATACAACCATGAGAGAAGTTGACCAATTAGCAGAGTGGGCAGATAGCTTACTCGAAGGCGGCGACGGTGGTGAAGCAAGTGAAGAGGAAGATATTGACACTGACGGTGCTGCCGGTGAAGGCACTGCTGAAGAAGTTGACGATGACGAGAATATTACTGAAGGTGAAAATGATGCCTTGAATCCAGTAGGTATACCCGAAGGTATGCTAGATGGCGGTGACGACATTGATAGTCCTGTTGCTAGTGCTATTCTACGTAGAATATTATTACAACGTGTTGACTTATTAGCAAAATACGGTCCAGAGAAAGTTTCTGACGCAATCGGTGATGTTGCTGAATGGGTAGGCGATGTAGACGAAATCGGTTCAAGTGATGTTAGTGGTTGGATCAAGCAAATTGAACGTGAACTAAGTGGTCTATCAGAAGCACCCGGAGCAGAAACACTAGCTCACAATGAAAAGACAGAAGCAGGCAATCTAAAAGCATTTGATTTAGAAGAAAACTTCATGGATACCGTTAAGAAAGTAGGCGGTAAAGTATTAGACAAGTTAGGTCACGGTAGTGATGAAGATTTGTTAAAAGACTTGAAGAAGAAAGCTGGCGTACGTAATCCAGAAAACGGCAAGCCAAGTATGGCACAATCTGATGTTGAAAAGGTTGACGAAGTAGACATGGGTCAATACGATGCTGTTAAATCTCAAGCAAAAGGTGAGCCTGATGCGGATTGGGACAAAAACTTCCGTGAGAAACTAAAGCAATATGCTAAAGAGTTAGAACAACGTCAGAAAGAAAAAGAAGTTGACGAAGGTTTAGATTCTGACCAAAAGCGTGTGAATCAGTTAGGTCCTACTGAGAAAGTTAAGAACAATAATATCGGTAAACTAGTCGGTGCTAATGAGAGTTTCATCAACACTGATGCCCAAGCTGTTGTTTCAGAAATGGATTCAGAAGGCTACAAAGGCAAGCGTGATAGCGATGACGAAGGTGGTAAGGGCGAAGGCAAAGCTACACCAGTCAAGGCTAAGGATGTTGTTAAGAAAGGTGCTAAGGCACTAGACAAGGCAATGGATGACGCACACAAGAAAGATGTGAAAGAGGGACAAGAAGACCTCGATGCTATACTAAGAATTATCAAAAAGTAATTCTCCCAAAAACCGCATATTTTTATGCGGTTTCCCACATCTGGGATAAATACTATTGACATTAGAAAATAGTATGCTAAACTATATCTTGTGTTAGACATTAATAGGTAATGTCGAATATTAAAAGAGACCATCTCAATTTTATAAGGAAAATATCATGGCATCATTAGCAGAAATCCGCGCTCGTATTGCAGCGCAAGAAAACAAAGGTCAAAACAAGGGTTCTGGTACCCAATCTGACAACTCAATCTACCCCCACTGGAATATGGACGAAGGCACTCAAGCCAACATTCGTTTTCTTCCTGACGCAGACCCAAAGAACACATTCTTCTGGATCGAACGACAAATCATCAAGCTACCATTCAACGGTGTTAAGGGTGACCCTAACGTCAAGCAAACTGTAGTTCAAGTTCCTTGTATGGAAATGTATGGTGAGTCATGCCCTATCTTGGCAGAAGTTCGCCCTTGGTACAAAGACGAAACTCTAAAAGAGTTGGCTAACAAGTACTGGAAGAAGCGTAGTTATCTGTTCCAAGGTTTTGTTCGTCAAAACCCAATTGGCGATGACACAACTCCTGCGAACCCAATTCGCCGTTTCATCATCAGCCCACAAATCTTCACAATCATCAAGTCCAGTTTGATGGATCCTGAAATGGAAGAATTGCCAACTGACTATCTACGTGGTCTTGACTTTAACGTTAAGAAAACATCTAAGGGTGGTTATGCTGATTACTCAACTAGTAACTGGGCACGTAAAGAAAGTGCGTTGACTGAAACAGAGCAAGCAGCCATTGAAGCACATGGTTTGTATAACTTGGCAGACTTCTTACCTAAGAAGCCAAGTGAAGCAGAATTACGTGTAATCAAAGAAATGTTCGAAGCAAGTGTTGACGGTCAACCGTTCGACAATGAGCGTTGGGGCGCATACTATCGTCCATATGGATTAGAGGCACCTGCAGGAGCAACAGCGGCAAAACAGCCTGAGGCAACACAAGCATCTCAGCCCGCGGCAGCACCCGTAGCAGAAACTTCTACAGCTCCTTGGGAAGATGAACCACAACAAGCAAGTTCTCCAATCGAAGTTCCTAAATCTACAGGAACATCAAGCGACAAAGCACAAGACATTCTAGCAATGATTCGTGCTAGACAAAACAAGTCTTAATTGAGAACTAAGGGACTTCGGTCCCTTGTCTTAAGGAGAGTATATGACATTACCAGACGAACGTTACCGTGCCCTCAAGCAAGGTAAAAAACTATTAGAAGAATTATGTGACCCGGGCCGCACTCCCAGAGTCCCAAGTATTATCAGAGACAGAGCTAGAGGAGCATTAAGACATTTCCCGCAAGACTGGGAAATCGATGCATTAGCAGACAAGTGCCCGGACGTACTTGATAAAGTATCGTTTGCTGATAGACTATATTTAAAACAAACTGGAGACAAAATTGGCTAAACCATTTGACATTAGCAAGTTCCGCAAGGACATCACAAAAAGTATTGAAGGTCTGTCGATCGGATTCAACGATCCCACAGACTGGATATCGACAGGAAATTATGCACTCAACTATCTCATTAGCGGTGATTTTAATAAAGGCGTACCTCTTGGCAAAGTTACTGTCTTTGCCGGAGAATCTGGATCAGGAAAAAGTTTCATCTGCTCAGGAAACTTAGTTCGCCACGCACAAGAGCAAGGTATTTTTGTTGTCTTAATTGACACAGAGAATGCGCTAGACGAAGCATGGCTACATGCTCTAGGTGTTTCAACAGACGAAGATAAGTTGTTGAAATTGAACATGGCTATGATTGATGACGTAGCTAAAACAATTTCAGAATTTATGAAGTCATACAAAGCAATGCCAAGCGATGACAAGCCTAAAGTCTTGTTTGTACTTGACAGTCTAGGTATGTTATTGACACCTACTGACGTTAATCAGTTTGAAGCAGGTGATATGAAAGGTGACATGGGTCGTAAGCCTAAAGCACTTACAGCACTTGTTCGTAACTGCGTTAACATGTTCGGTAGTCATAACGTTGGTTTAGTTGCTACTAACCACACATATGCTTCACAAGATATGTTTGACCCTGATGATAAGATTTCAGGTGGTCAAGGTTTCGTTTACGCAAGTTCAATCGTTGTTGCGATGAAGAAGTTGAAGCTGAAAGAAGATGAAGATGGTAACAAAGTATCTGATGTGCGAGGTATTCGCAGTGCATGTAAGATTATGAAAACTCGCTATGCGAAACCATTTGAATCAGTTCAGATTAAGATTCCGTACGAAACAGGTATGAACCCTTACTCAGGTATGCTTGACATGATTGAGAAGGACGAGCTTGTTAAGAAAGAAGGAAACTCATTAGTCTATACAACACTTGATGGTGAAATCATTAAGAAGTTCCGTAAAGCATGGGAATCAAACACTGATGGCTGTCTTGATAAAGTTATGAGTGAGTATGCTGAAAAAATTAAACCAACGATAAGTACTGTAACACCGGAGGAGGAAGTTACAGAATGAGTTTAGATTTAGTTACGGAGATGTGGGAGGTACTAAGCCCTCACATCGATTTCAACGATAAAAGTGAAGCGGCAGATACATTAGTCAATTATCTAATCGATAACAACTATGAAGCAGAAGATATCAAAGCAGCCTTTAGGGGCCATAAAGAAATCATCACTGCGGTAAAAGATTATCTTGAGCAACATGAGGATGAACCTGAGTATGATGATGAAGATTACGATTGTGATTCCGATGATGATGAATGGAATTAAATGACTTGGTACACTAAGGTTACACAAAACTTAGGTGTTCTACCCGATTTCATTTCGCACTATGAATCTGAGATTCTAGGTGCGAAAAATGAAGTCAAAATTTTTGGCAATGTTGAAAAGAACATTGCCAATTTGCCCGGTATTACGGAACACCGTTTTAATCAGCTACAAGAAATTGAAGCGGTATTGAATTACCTCAATATTCAATTAAGGAGAATTCGCCGAAAACATTTTCAAAAATATTTAGAAGCGTATAATAGAGCATTGACTAGCCGTGATGCTGAGAAATATACTGACGGTGAGGACGAAGTAATTGATATGGAAGTTCTTGTTAACGAAGTGGCATTACTCAGAAATAAATGGTTAGGTGTTATGAAGGGTCTCGAAAGTAAAAACTTTATGCTAGGCCATGTGGTTCGCCTCAGGGCCGCCGGTATGGAAGATATCACGATGAGCTAAATTTACATTTATCACCGTGATATCTTGAGTAATTAGGTTTATCAACTGTCTTAGCACAATGAGGGCATGTTAGTCGTTCACGACTGGCATGCTTTTCCTTCATCTTATTAATAGATTCAGTAGTGTGGGTTTTACCAGTAAAAGATTTATACCCGGTATGGACTCCCTTGTTCCATGCAGATTGTCCTTTGTCTGACGTTTTTACCCCCGACAATCCTTTATTCCATGTAGCTTTTCCTTTTCTATCCTCCGACATTTTTAACTTAGCATTATCAGAATGGGTCTTCCCGAACATGGGATTAAGTTCTCCGACTTGTTGTGCTTTTCTGATTTTTTCTTTTTCTGTTTTTGCTGGGTTCAGCTCACCTGAGGCAAACCCAACGGAATTGTTGTTAAAGTTCATACATAATGGTTTACCAACATGTTCAACTAATAGTGCTTTTTCGGCTACCATCAACTCTGTCACTGAGTCATGGTATGACAGAATCTCTTTTTGTAAACTCTGTTTGTCTTTAATACTGCGCGGCCACTTTCCAGAACCCATGTATCCGTCTTCCAAAATTTTGGTACTATGTCTTCCAATATAATATCGCCCGTTAGTGTGTACAAGTTTGTAAATGTAGTGTATCATATACTTATTTATCATTGAACAGTAGGAATGGACATTTATGGCTAACAATTCATTCGGGGCTATACCCTCAATTACAATCGGCGCCGCTGGCTCTGGTCTAAGTTCTAACGTTGTCTTGGGGCAATCTGGAACTAGTTCACCTGGCTTGTTTGCAAACATTACAGCACTGAATGCTGTAGACTTTAATATGTCACATGAACCACATGTTAAAAAATATCAAGTGTATGAAATCGAAAACGATTTACTAGCTCTCAGTGTTGCTTGGTTTCGTTTACGTAAACAACATGCCAATGGCGGTACCTATACACCTATCAGTAAATTACTAGACAGTGAATTACTCAAACATGTGTCCGGTGAAGATATCGCACAAGCACAGGTCATCAGAGACTATTACAGTAAAAAGATTATGGTCATGAAACTAAAGGGAACCCAAATGTCCCGATACAAACAAGACCTAAGTACATTTGTTCACAGTGATGGTAAAATCTTCAAAGAAGATATGTGTCCATTGGTGTATCGTCTTCCTGAATTTCACGAATACGATACTCAATTGGATGAGTTGTACGGTACATATAATCGTGAGATTACTATCAAAGCAGAACATTCTAAGAACTTGAAATTAGTTAAGTCACTCACTGTGGGTAGAAAATACAACAAACGCAAAGAATATTGGTTTAGTGATGAACATAGTAACCTACATAGGCTATCATTCACACATGACAATCCGTTGCTTAGTTTGTTGGACATGTACACGAAAAATGAGTTGACCATTTCCGGCAGATGGCGCAAGACCAACAAAGATGACAGGGAATTTTTTATCAACGACAAGCCTGTGTTTAGTTGACAAAAAATAGACTCGGTAGTATACTGTAAGTACAGTAGATAGCAACCCCCGAGAAAGGACTATAAAATGGCACAAGTCACTCTGAACAAAGCCCTGTTCAAAGTTGTTCTAACTGAGTATGATCGGTTTAGTGGTCGCAAGCATTGGGATACAAAGTATTTTGATAACGAAGCAGAAGCCCGTCAATGGGCTATAGACTACAACAAAGAACACAACAACCTAGATTATGTCCCCGAGTGGTATGTGAGAGCAGACTACGAAGGTAGAGTCTAAAGTACTACAAAAGCCCCGCAAGGGGCTTTTCCAAAGGTTGACAATAAATCGTTTTGGACATACAATACATGTATTGATTGATTAAAGGAGTCTGACATGACCATCAAGCGTTTCAAACAAACCCAAAAGTTTCGTGTTATCGTCGGTACCGCATGTTTCTATGCTACTGCCAAACAGATTCGCAATGGTGTTGGTGATTTCATGAAATGTAATGCCGCAACACAAAAGGCACTGGACGCATTAGAGTTCACCCGCTCGGGTAAGGGTGTCGCTGACCAGTGTGCTGTAGGTCTCGCTGGTACTTGGGAAGGACTGAATGTTCAACTAAATCTGGCTTGACAATAAATGGTTTTGGGCATATAATACATGTATTGATTAAGAAAGACCGAAATGAACACTGTTTTGTACTACTTGAATCTTACATTGTTGCCCCTGTTCTTCACAGTGGTTCTTGTCAAAAATGTATACAAATTGACTAAGCAAGCATTCAACTGGTCAGTCAGTGAAACAATGAATGCTTATCGTTCTAACCGTCGTGTTTTCAAAATGGATTGAAAGGTAATACTTATGTCTTATGTTGTTTTTAAGCACAATAAAGAATTCGGTCCTCGTAAAGGGTTGGAAGGTCCGTTTCACTATCCCAACGGTCAAGTGTTGTATTACGATCCCAAAGAGGGTTCATACTACGACCCGTTGACCGACTTTTACGTTCCTGACGAAGATGTTCACCAGCTACAAAACATGATTTTTGATGCCCTGAAAAAAGGTTGACAATAAATGGGTTTGGGCTTATAATACTTGTATTGAGTTTGAAACACAGGAGAAACAAATGACCGAATTCGAATCTAAGTGCTACGGTATGTCTGAACAAGAAATCCGTACTCAGTACATGGAAAGTATTACCGCTAAGTTCTCTGGTCTGGAAATGGTCGTCATGGGCATCATGAGTGACTGCCAAGAAATGTTGGCGATGGGTGCTGGTCCCCGCTCTGTGGAATACGTTCGCAAGCAAATGAACGTTGCCAAATTCATCCTGAGTGAAATGCAGGAAGCTAAACAAGCGGCTTGACAATAAATCGTTTTGGGCATATAATATAATCTTTAGACAGTCAAACAAAGGAAACACATGACAAGCATCGTTCGCATCACTTCTGGCTCTTATCGTAACGCACCTGTGAAAGGTGAAGTATTTCAACTGGTCAAAGGTTATCAGTTAGGTTCTAAAGGTGGTTTCGTTACTGTTAAGAACGAAGGTCATTTCCCAGGTCGACCTGACGAGGTTCGTGTGAATGTTGACAATCAATCTATGATTGAATTTGTATCTGGTCGTGATACTGTCAAGGTCGAGACTCCTAAGGAAACTGACGAAGAGGCAATGGACCGTATTGCTACTCGATTCAATGTGCTCGATGAAATGTCTAAGGCATGTATCAAAGGTGACATTCGTGCTATGATTGTGACTGGTCCTGCTGGTATCGGTAAGTCACACGGTGTGACTACACAAATGGAAAAGGCATCTATGTTTGACGTTATCAGTGAGCGCAAGCCTCGCTTTGAGATTGTCAAAGGTGCTATGTCAGGCATCGGCTTGTTCGCTAAACTGTACAAATTTTCTGATGCTAAAAACGTTCTCGTTTTCGATGACTGCGATATCTGGGAAGATCAAGACGCTGTTAACGTATTGAAAGGTGCGTTGGATTCAGGTAAGACACGCCGTATCTCTTGGAACAAAGATTCTCGTATCTTGCGTGAAGAAGGTATCCCGAACTCGTTCAACTTCAACGGTTCTATCATCTTCATTACTAACAAGACTTTTGACAACAAGAAGGCTAGCAAGATGCAACCTCACTTGGATGCTCTCCAGTCTCGTTGTCACTTTCTGGACCTGACTGTTGACAGTGAGCGTGACAAGATGCTCCGCATCAAGCAAGTTCACCGCGATGCTGATGGTGGTCTGTTCAAAGACTATGATTTCACTCAGGAACAAACTGATGAAATTATGTCGTTCATTTGGGACAATCACAACAAACTGCGTGAAGTGTCCTTGCGTATGTGTTTGAAGGTTGCTGACT
>JACCEA011533061.1_pt1 | contig 22632 bp, 19 predicted proteins | sample 7449851 | NCBI WGS metagenome assembly JACCEA01 (sample SAMN15323453, study PRJNA562643) | freshwater metagenome | isolation source: river surface water | place: USA:Blue River Watershed | collected 2017-08-18 | reverse complement strand
GTATTGAAATTAAGAGAGATGAGTCCTTTATGGGAAATGTTCAAAGAAGGTATCGATATCGATTCAATTCAATGGGCACATCACTAACATTACAAAATGTAAAACATTTAAAAGAGACCAAGTCTCATTTTTGAAAATATATAAAATATACAATCATGGCATACTCAGATAAAGTAATCGATCATTATTCTAATCCTAAAAATGTAGGTACATTAGATAAGTCATCCAACACAGTTGGAACAGGTTTAGTAGGCGCACCAGAATGTGGTGACGTAATGCGTTTGCAAATTCAAGTAGATAATGCGACTGGTATTATCACTGATGCAAAATTCAAAACATTTGGTTGTGGTTCTGCAATCGCTTCTTCTTCTTTAGCTACAGAGTGGTTAAAAGGGAAGTCTGTTGACGAAGCTGTAAACATCGACATCATGGATTTAGTAGAGGAGTTAAATTTACCTCCTGTAAAAATTCACTGTTCAGTATTAGCAGAAGACGCGATTAAGGCGGCTATCAATGATTACCGTGCAAAAAATGGTTTAGAGCAATTGGTATTTGAAGAGCGTATCCACTAATTCATTGAAATGAGCGAAGTAGCAGAAAATACCATTTATGTTAGCGAGAAAGCGAAGGCAAAAGTGAAACAACTTATGCTGGATGCTGGCGTAGCAGAAGACCCTAGTTATTTTTTAAGAGTAGGTGTCGTGGGTGGAGGCTGTTCTGGACTAAGCTACAAGTTAGACTTTGATAATGAAATTAAGCCAATGGATCAAGTATTTGAAGACAATGGCGTGAAAGTGGTCACTGATTTAAAAAGTTTCTTGTACTTGGTGAATACAGAATTGGAATTTTCAGATGGTTTAAATGGCAAGGGCTTTTACTTTAACAATCCCAATGCAAGTAGAAGTTGCGGTTGCGGTGAAAGCTTTGCAGTATAGTTGTCATCAATTTTTCGAAATCCTTGGTTCCTCTTACAAAGAATATTTACAAGCCTCCGAAACTCGGGGGCTTTTTTGTAGCTTTGAAGCATGTGGGCAATATGTAAAAAAGAATGGACGCATTATTTCGGAAGCTTATCTGGCTACCTGATTATTAGCTTTTACTTACTGATAAATGGGTTACTGTTATTTATCCTTCCTAGTTTTAATGTCTTAGATTTTGGTTATACAAGCCTACAAGTATATTTTGATTTTGCACCTTGGGTGTTAATTCTTCTAATTCCTGCAATTACAATGCGGAGTTTTTCAGAGGAGTTTAATCAAGGTACTTATGAAGTATTGAGGAGCTTGCCGATGACCACAAGGTCCATCTTAATAGGCAAATATGTTGGCGTTTTAATCATCACTATTTTAGCAATCCTTCCTACTTTTTTTTATGCGATCGCGTTAAATAGTTTGAGCGCATCTGGAGGAATTGACTGGGGTGCAACAATAGGCTCTTATATTGGCTTGTTTGCGCTAGCAGCGGTATATGTTGCAGTGGGTGTATTTATGAGTAGTGTAACCAAACATACTTTGGTCGCATTATTAGGTTCGGTCTTGATTAGTATTTTTTTATACAAAGGATTTGACTGGATTGCAGAACTTAACATTTTTCAGAATGGATATGCGTATACCATTCGACAATTAGGATTAGCGGCACATTATCAAAATTTAAACAAAGGGGCAATTGCAATTCAGGACTTGATCTATTTTAAAACGATTATCATTTTATTTGGACTAGGCTGCATAGAACAATTAGCTGGTAAGTTTAAATATAGCTGGTTGTTGATTTTGATGTTATTGCTTAATTACCTTAGTCATTTATTTCCTTTTCAAATTGATTTAACAAAGGACCAGCGTTATTCTATCAGCGATCAATCTAAGAACTTGATTCAACAGGTAAATCAACCTGTTAAAATTCATGTTTATTTAGGCGGAGAGTTGCCGGCCCATTATAAAAAACTTGAAATCGCTACCCTACAGTTCTTAGAGAAACTTGAACAAATGAACCCAACATGGATCAGTTGGGAGCAGACAGTTCCAGGAGAAATGTATAAGGATACTGCGTTATTGAATTTTTATGATAGTCTTCAAAAACAAGGCTTACCTATTGATCGCTTTCAAAATTCAGAGACAATTACGGATAAAAAATTAGATCAATTGTTAGTGCCTGGTGTTTTGATTGAGGTGGATGGTCAAAAGCCTATAGCGATTGATTTAAGAAGCAGTAAACAATATTTCAAACCTTATAATGTCATTAAGGATTTGCCTGAGATTGATATCGAAGCAAGTTTTAATTCGGCGGAGGGGCTGCTTGAATATAAAATCATTCAAGCGATTTATTTATTGAATAGATCAGTGAAACCTAATATTGCCTACCTAATTGGGAATGGAGAACCATTAGATTTTACGGTGAACGACTTAGGCATCTCCATTAAGAATCAGTATAATTTAGGTGTCTTTGATTTACAGAAAGGATTTCCAGATCCAACCAAAATAAAAACTTTACTAATTGTTAAGCCAACAAAAAAATTCTCTGAACTAGATCAACTAAAAATTGATCAGTTTATTGTTGGAGGCGGAAACGTGGTGTGGGCAATTGATCCCTTATTTGCAGAATATGATAGCTTAAGAAATACTGCCGGAGAATATTTGGCTTTTGATCGTGGATTGGGCTTAGAGACGCAGTTATTCAAGTATGGAGCAAGGATAAATTTAAATTTAGTGCAGGATTTAAATTGTGCAAAATTGCCCATGGTAGTAGGGGTTAATGCAGGTGGCGATCCAACCATTCAAAGAGTGCCATGGCCTTATTATCCATTTGCACAAGCCGGTTCTGAACATCCGATTGTTCAGAATATGGATCGAATTTTAACTGCATTCCCAGCGAGTATTGATACTGTTCGTGCGAATGGAATCCAAAAAACAATTTTATTGACCACAGATACCACCAGTAGAATTATAAGTAGTCCAACTATGATTCAAATCAATAGTGGACAGAGCGAAGGTGAATTAATGAGCTTCAAACAACAAAGAATTCCTATTGCTGTTTTATTAGAAGGAAAATTCAAATCTGCTTTTACAGGCAGGATTACAAAATCGTTACAAGATTCAGTGCAAATTGCAACAGGAAAGGCTTTTAAAGCATCTGGCGATTTAGCTGCAAAGCAAATTGTTCTATCTGATGCCGATTTAATCACCAATTTTGTTGACCCACAAAAAGGGCCGTTGCCAATGGGTGTAATACCATTTGAAGGTGTACAATTTGGCAATCCAGTCTTTTTTCAAAACCTAATTACCTATTTAAATGAACCAGTTCGTTTATTAGAAGCAAGAAAAAAGCAACTAGTATTAAGAAGATTGGATCCGGGGAAAGTGGCTGCAAATAGATTATGGATACAAGCCGCTTTGTTGCTTGGCCCACTGCTAATTATAGGATTAGGTTATTGGATTTGGCATGCCTACCGCCAATCGCGATTTGCTCAATCTAAATCATAGCGTATCTTTACAGCATGACAACAGATCAAATTGTATATGCTGTATTTGGAGTAGTCGTTCTGTCTGCTTTAATCTTAGATTTAGGATTTCTGAGTAAAAAAAACACGACCATCACAATTAGACAAGCATTACAACAAACATTTATTTGGGTGTTATTAGCCCTAGGCTTTTTTGCATTCATGTGGGTAGAAGAAGGGCAGAAATTGGCATTTGAATACCTGAGCGGCTACCTTATGGAATGGAGTTTAAGCATTGACAATATTTTCGTTTTTATTTTAATTTTCGACTCCTTTAAAGTCAAAGAGCAACATATCTCAAGAGCGCTATTAATTGGCATATTAATTGCTATCGTATTTAGGGTTGTGTTTATAACGGTAGGGGTAGCATTAGTTGCTAAGTTTGCATGGGTTTTATATCTATTTGGCGTATTCTTATTGTACACAGGCTACAAAATGTTTAAAGCTAATGAGGACGAGGCCTTTGATCCACATAATTCAAAAATCTACCATTTTTTAAAGAAGTTTTTACCTCTTACCAACGAAGATGGTGATGGGAAATTCATGATGCGTATCGGCGGCAGACCTATGTATACAAGTCTTTTTGTGGTGGTTGTTTTACTTGCCGCAATTGATTTAGTTTTCGCCTTAGATTCGATCCCCGCTGTCATGGGCATTTCCATGAATAGTATGGTGATTTATACTTCTAATATTTTTGCCATTCTTGGGCTACGTTCGCTTTTCTTTTTATTGAGGGGTGCAGTCAACGAATTTGAACATTTGCAACAAGGGATAGCTATTGTTTTAATTTTTATTGGGGTGAAAATGTTAGGGGAGCATTATATCAATATGGTGATGGATAAAAATACACAAGTGCTTTTATCCTTATTAGTTATTGTCTTTTCAATCACGGGATCAATCCTATATTCTATCTTCTCAAATCGTCAAAAGAAACTGCCAAAGGATCTTAAGGACAATTCAATATAATTTATGAATCTACAATTGAACGGAAAAAAAGTAGCCGCTTTGATTATTGCCATCATTGCAATTGATCAAATTTTGAAATTTTATATCAAGCTTAATTATTTTTTGGGCGAAGAACATTTAGTCATTGGGTCTTGGTTTAGGCTGCATTTTGTAGAAAACGAAGGGATGGCTTGGGGTCTAAAGTTTGGTGGCGGTTTTGGTAAAATCGCTTTGACCTTATTTAGGTTGGTTGCTGTTATTTGGGGTACTTTCTTAATCAAAGGATTTATAAAAAAGCAATACCATACTGGTTTTATCCTCTGCGCTGCGTTGATCTATGCTGGTGCTTTAGGCAATTTAATAGATAGCATGTTTTATGGGATTTTGTTTGATGCTAGTATACCTTATACGCCTATGGTGGCGCAGTTTTTACCAGAGGGCGGGGGTTATGCAAGCTTTTTGCATGGCAAAGTGGTTGATATGTTCTATTTCCCAATCATTACGGATGCTCATTTCCCGGCTTGGTTCCCAATTTGGGGAGGAGAATCCTTTGAATTTTTCCGTCCAGTGTTCAATTTTGCTGATATGGCAATCAGTTCGGGGGTCATTGCTTTATTTGTTTTTCAAGGCAAGTTTTTCCCTGCTGAGGAGCAAGGATAATTTCGTTTCCTTTTTTGCGCGCTTATTCGTACCTTCATGGCCTAAAAATCAGATAGGACAAGCGTTTTATGAGTAATCAATATCCAGAATTTAATGGCTTACATCTGCCTACAATTGAGGCAGAAATATTAGCAGCTTGGAAAAAAGAACAAGCATTTGAACAATCCGTTCAATTAAGAGAAGGTAAGACGCCTTTTGTATTTTATGAAGGGCCTCCAAGTGCCAATGGTATGCCGGGCATTCACCATGTAATTTCTAGAACGTTAAAAGACATGGTTTGTCGATATAAAACCATGCAAGGATTTCAGGTGAAACGAAAAGGCGGATGGGATACCCATGGATTGCCAGTGGAATTAGGCGTAGAGAAAGAACTGGGTATTACTAAAGAAGATATTGGGAAAACAATCACCGTTGAAGCATATAACCAAAAATGTAGAGAAGCGGTATTGCGTTATAAAAAAGAGTGGGATGATATCACGAATAAAATGGGCTATTGGGTTGATTTAAATAATCCATACATCACTTTTGAAAATAATTACATCGAAACATTATGGTGGATATTAAGTACACTGTATAAAAAAGGATATCTATATCAGAGTGTAAGTATTCAACCTTATTCACCTGCTGCGGGTACTGGATTGAGTTCACATGAGTTGAATCAGCCAGGTACATATAAGGATGTAAAAGACACTTCTGTAGTGGCGATGTTTAAAGCAATTGTATCAGAAGAAAGTCAATTTATTTTTGATGCTGCAGCTGCAAATACATTGACGAAGGAAGTGTATTACATGGCTTGGACAACAACGCCATGGACCTTGCCATCGAATTTAGGATTGACTGTTGGTCCAAATATTGACTATGCTTTGATCGCTACTTACAATCCATATACTGCAATGCCAGTCAATGTGATTGTTGCAAAAGCATTGGTATCAAAGTATTTCAAGGAAGAAGGATTGGCTTTAACAAGTTTTGCAGAAGGCGATAAAATTTTGCCTTGGAAAGAACTGGCAACATTCAAAGGAACACAATTGAATGGATTACGCTATGAGCAGTTAATGCCATTTGAAGCGAATAATCCTGCTAATATAGAAGGGGATCCTTTTAAAATCATCTTAGGAGATTTTGTAACCACAGAAGATGGAACAGGTATCGTGCATACTTCACCAGCTTTTGGAGCAGATGACTATAAGGTGGGACAAAAAAATAATTTAGGGATCATTACTTTAGTAGATAGAGAAGGAAAATTCATTGATGGTGTTGGAGAATTCGCTGGAAGATTTGTAAAGAACTATAAAGACGAAAAAGATTTCCAGGATGTGAACGTAGACATCTCTGTGAAATTAAAGAAAGAAAATCGTGCATTTAAAGTAGAAAAATACGAACACAATTATCCGCATTGTTGGAGAACTGACAAGCCGATTTTATATTATCCATTGGACGCATGGTTTATTAAAACCACTGCAGTAAAAGACAGAATGGTTGAGTTGAATAAAACCATTAATTGGAAACCAAAGAGCACTGGCGAAGGTCGTTTTGGAAATTGGTTGGAAAATATGGTGGACTGGAATTTGTCAAGGAGCAGGTATTGGGGTACGCCATTGCCAATTTGGAGAACAGAAGATGGAACTGAAGAAGTTTGTATCGGCTCTGTGGAAGAATTAACAGCAGGATTTTTAGCTGCTAAAGAGAAAGGATTTAATAAAGAGGTCGCGTTACAAATTGTGGATGGCAAGTTAGACGTTGATTTACACAAGCCATTTGTGGATCAAATAGAAATACTTAGTCCAACAGGACAACCGATGAAACGTGTATCTGATTTAGTAGATGTTTGGTTTGATTCAGGAGCGATGCCTTATGCGCAATGGCATTATCCATTCGAGAATAAAGAGTTAGTTGAAAAAGGTTTGGCATTCCCTGCAGACTTTATAGCAGAAGGTGTGGATCAAACAAGAGGTTGGTTCTATACCTTGCATGCATTGGGTGTCTTGTTATTTGACAAAGTTGCTTATAAAGCAGTAGTAAGTAATGGTCTCGTTTTAGATAAAAACGGGAACAAGATGAGCAAGCGTTTAGGCAATGTAGTAAACCCTTTTGAAACCCTTGAAACTTATGGCGCGGATGCAACAAGATGGTATTTAGTCACCAACGCATCGCCATGGGATAATTTAAAATTTGACCTATCTGGCATTCAAGAAGTGCAAAGAAAATTCTTTGGCACTTTGTATAATACCTATCAGTTTTTTGTATTGTATGCAAATGTCGATGGGTTCAAGTTTGAACAGAATTATATTCCAGTTAAAGATCGTCCGGAGATTGATCGTTGGGTTATTTCTTCATTGAATAGTTTAGTGCAAACAGTCACTGTTGCGATGGATGACTTTGAGCCAACTATTGCAGGACGTGCGATTGAGACATTCGTAGACGAACATTTAAGCAACTGGTATGTAAGATTATGTAGAAGAAGATTCTGGAAAGGAACTTATTCTGAAGATAAAATTGCTGCCTACCAAACACTGTATGAATGTATTGAGACCATTGCTAGATTAATGGCACCTATTGCTCCATTCTTCTGTGATCAATTGTTCAGAAATTTAAATGGATTGACTAAGCGATTTGAAGCGACATCGATACATCATATAGATTTTCCAAAAGCGGATCCTAGTAAAATGGATGCGGCTTTAGAAACAAGAATGCAATTGGCACAAGATATTTGCTCTTTGGTTTTATCTATTCGTAAAAAAGTAAATATTAAAGTACGCCAACCATTACAAAAAATATTAATACCTGTTTTGGATCCTGCTATGAAATTAGCCATTGAACAAATGGAGGAATTAATCCTAGCAGAAGTGAACGTGAAAGAAATTAATTATATCACCGAGACGGAAGGGGTGATTAGTAAAAAGTTAAAGCCAAACTTCAAATTGTTGGGCGCTAAATTAGGCACAAAGATGAAACAGGCTTCTGCAGTCATTGCTGAATTAAGTCAACAAGCAATTTCTGAGTTGGAGCGTAATGGTAGCCTTCAAATTGAGGTGGATGGAACATCTATTTCATTGTTAATCAACGAAGTAGATATCATTGCAGAAGATATTCCAGGTTGGAGTGTCGCTGTGAAGGGCAATTTAACCGTTGCCTTGGATATTAGCCTTTCTGAGGCGTTATTGAAGGAGGGAAATGCTCGAGAATTGGTAAATAGGGTCCAAAACATCCGAAAAGAGGCGAATTTTGAGCTAACTGATAAGATTTTACTCCAAATTGTGGATAACCCTAATTTGAAAGATTCCATTAATGAATTTTCAGACTATATTTGCCGCGAAATATTGGCGACTCAAATTGATTGGGTCTCGAGTCTTGAAGAAGGCGTTGATATTGAAATAAATGAACAAAAACTAAGAATCTTAGTTAGACAAAAAGGATAATTATGGCTACAAAGAAACCAGCACCTAAAAAAGCGGCTCCTGCAAAAAAAGCAGCTCCAGCGAAAAAAGCGGCTCCTGCAAAAAAAGCAGTACCAGCGAAAAAAGCGGCTCCTGCAAAAAAAGCAGCACCAGCGAAAAAGGCTGCTCCGGTAAAAAAGGCGGCACCAGCAAAAAAAGTTGCAGTACCTGCAAAAAAAGCAGCACCAGCGAAAAAGGCAGCTCCGGTAAAAAAGGCGGCACCAGCAAAAAAAGTTGCAGCGCCAGCTAAAAAAGCAGCACCAGTGAAACCAGCAGCTAAAGCAGCACCTGTTAAAAAAACAGCACCAGCAAAAGTGGTTGCACCAGCTAAAAAAGCAGCACCAGCGAAAGTAGTTGCGCCAGCTAAAAAAGCGGCACCTACAAAAGTAGTTTCAGCTCCAGCAAAGAAAGCAGCACCTGCAAAAGCACCAGCTAAGCCTGTTGCCAAAGCACCAGTTAAACCAGTTGTGGCACCAAAGCCAGTTGAAAAATATGTACCTCCTGCTAAGCCAGTTCCAGTTATCCCTACACCACCGGTGAAACCAGTGCGTAAGGCTGCAGAACCGATCAAGGATATTAAAGTGCCAAAGATCAATGCAAAAAGCAGCGTTCCTTATCAGCCAGGGTATGTACCAATGGAAAAAAGAAAGGAAGTTGAGAGATCAACAGAGACTTTAGTAAAATACTCTGATGCTGAATTAGCAGAATTTAGAGATTTAATCTCTAAAAAATTAGACGCTGCCAAAAAAGAATTAGTGTATTTACAAGGTTTAATCACTCGTAAGGATGAAATGGGTGGCGACAATGATGACGCAAGGTATATGACGATGGAAGATGGCAGTGTGAGCATGGAAAGAGAGCAATTAGGCCAAATGGCTAGTCGTCAAATCACTTTCATTGATCACTTAGAGAAAGCTTTAATGCGTATCGAAAACAAAACTTATGGTATTTGTAGAGTAACTGGTCTATTAATAGATAAAGCGCGTTTACGTGCAGTTCCTCATGCTACTCTAAGTTTAGAAGCTAAATTGGGGTATGTAAAAAATAGCAACGACCAATAATTTTAAGCTCAAACTAATTTTATTGATAGTAATATTAAAAAACCCGATCATCGATCGGGTTTTTTGTTGCCTATTTTTAATTTGAATGTTCTTTTAAATGAAAATCAACATTAGATAACTAATTATTTCACTTCCTGCATCTCAATTAATTTCTTGTAGTATCCTCCCTGTGCCAATAAAGTTTCGTGGTTTCCACGTTCAACAATGGCGCCTTTCTGTAGGACGATGATTTCGTCTGCGTGGCGAATAGTTGATAGACGATGTGCAATCACAATAGAGGTTCTATTTTGCATCATATTATTGATGGCATCTTGCACCAATCTTTCACTCTCTGTATCCAAGGCAGAAGTAGCTTCGTCTAAAATCAAGATTGGAGGATTTTTCAATACGGCTCTTGCAATGGTTAAACGTTGACGTTCGCCACCACTTAATTTACTTCCTCTATCGCCAATCATAGATTCAAATCCACCTTCTTTCTTTGTGATAAAGTCATAGGCGTTAGCAATCTTTGCAGCTGCAATAATCTCTTCCATCGTTGCTTCTGGTTTTCCTAAAGCGATATTGGCAGCAATCGTATCATTAAATAAGATAGGCTCCTGCGTTACAATACTGATGAGTTGTCTTAAACTATGTAAGCTATAGTCTTTAATATTTTTTCCATCAATCCATAAATTACCTGTGGTCACATCATGGAATCTTGGAACCAAATCTGCGAGGGTGCTCTTGCCTGCGCCAGAAGAACCAACTAAAGCAACAGTGGTTCCTTTTTTAATTGTCAAATCAATATGATTCAAGATGCTAGCATCTTGATAGGCAAATCCAACTTGGTCAAAATGAATCGTATCATTAAATCCATGAATTTGAATTGGATTACTAGACTCTTCAACTGTATTTGGTGCTTCTAAAATTTCATTCAATCTATCTAAAGTTGCCGTTCCTCTGTTTACGTTGTAAACAGCTTGCGACAAAGCTTTCGCGGGGTTGATGATTTGTGAAAACAAAGCAACATAAGTGATAAAAGAGCCTGGAGATAAAATATCGCCACTTAAAACAAGCTTGCCACCAAACCATAATACACCACATAAAATGGACACCCCTAAAAATTCTGAAACAGGGGATGCTAGATCACGACGATTTAGAATCCTGTTTTTTAAATTAAAAATATCTTCTACTAATCCGTAAAATTGTCCTTTTACTTTTCCTTCTGCATTGAATGCTTTAATGATTCTAAGTCCAGTTAATGTCTCTTCCATTTGACTTAGGATTTCTCCCCATTTTACTTGTGCACTATTGGTATGCTTTTTTAGACTACGACCAATTCTTCCTACAATAAAACCAGCCAAGGGTAATAATACAAATACAAATAAAGTCAGCTTGGCACTAATTATGAATAAGAAAATTAAAATTCCAATAATCGTCAGTGGTTCCTTAATCAATCCTTCTAAAGCACTAATGACTGAACTTTCTAGTTCTGCAATATCATTGGATGCCCTGCTTAAAATATCCCCTTTTCTTTTTTCTGTAAAATAACCCACAGGTAATTGCAAGATCTTATCATATAAAAGCTTGGAATATTTTTTAGTCACCATAGTACGAATAGGTGCCAAAAAATAAAATGCGAGGTATAAAAATAAGTTTTTGAAAAAGATAGACACAATGATAAAAAGACAAATCCATCCCAGCGCATAAGCCTTCCCATTTGCCTTAATAATGTCTTGTAAAAACTGATATATAACATCTTTGATATTGGCGGTGTCTGTTACAGAGACTGGTGATAGGCTTGCAAATGCACTATTCCCAAAGATGAGGTCTAGGAATGGTGTCAACATCCCTAACGAAAACAAGCTAAAAAGGATGGATAACAAGATAAATAGACCATACCAGCCCATATAGGTCTTGTATTCCTTGATATAACTTACAATGCGAAAAAATTTCTTCATAATTAAAACTATTCCCTCAGAATAATCAGCAAAGTAACTAATTTTACAGCGAATCAACGACTTTGATTATATGGAAGAGGGTAAAAGACAGAAACAAGTGGCTGGTGCGATTCAAAGCACCATGAATGATATTTTTTTAAAATTGGGCTTAAACCATTTGCAGGGAGGGATGATTTCTATCTCTTCTGTGAAAGTGACCCCAGATTTGCTAGAAGCAAGAATTTATTTGAGTTTATTTCAGGTAGCGGACCAGGAGGCATGTTTTAAGAAAATTCAAGCACAGGCTTGGGAAATCAAAAAGCGCCTACAAGAAGCTATGAAACATCAGTTAAGACGTATTCCGGTATTGCATTTTTATTTAGACGATACATTGGATTACGTATTTAAAATGGAAGAGATTTTAAAAAACCTTTAAGTTGCATTTCCTATTTGCTTGGCGTTATTTTAGGGGCAAATACGCCTTTCAAGCAATTCAATTAATTGCATGGGTAAGTGTTTTTGCGATTGCAGTTGGTACTGCTTCCTTGTTAACGATACTTAGTGTTTCTAATGGTTTTTCTGAAATTGTCAAAGGGCTCTATGCCGATTTTTATGCTGACTTGCGTGTGGTCCCAAAGTCGTCAAAATTTGTCACATTCTCTTCGAATCAACTAAATGCTGTTCGTAAAATACAAGGAGTGTATTATGCTTCGGGAATTGTAGAGAACAAAGCCATTCTAACGAACAATGAACGACAAGCAGTTGTTTTCGTTAAAGGGGTAGATTCTAATTACACAAATATTAATAAAGTCAATCAATATTTAAAAAGAGGACAGTTTTCTATAGGCAATCTTGATACCCCTAAATTAGTGATTGGTATAGGAATAGAAGAACAGTTATCACTTTTTAATACAGAACTTGGAGATAGCCTGGAATTGATTGCAGTAGGTCGTTCAGGCAAATCATTGCAATCTATTAGTCAGCTGAATCACTTGCTTGCAGTGCAGTCTGGTGCTTTTTCAGTGCAACAAGAATTTGATGCGCAATATGTTTTTACATCCAATCGTTTTGCACAATATTTATTTGACTTAGATAGTAATCAATATTCTGGAATAGAGTTATCAATTGATTTAGGACAAGAAACTGCTATCAAAGAAGCTATAAGTTCAAAGCTTGGTCCCGATTTTTTAGTGCAGAATAAATACCAGCAAAATGCAGATTTATATAAAATTATGCAAGTAGAAAAATGGATCATCTTTGCCATTCTTGCTATGATCATGGTGATTGCCTCTTTTAATTTAGTAGGTGCCTTGACAATGATGGTATTAGAAAAACAAAAAGACATTCATGTATTACACGCAATGGGTGCTAATGTTGGAACAATTCAAAAAATCTTTTTAAGCTTATCAATCGTGATGTCTTTGACTGGTGCTTTCATTGGAGGCTGTTTTGCATCCTGCTTGATTTTTTTACAGTCTAAATTTCATTTTATAAAATTAGAAGGGGCAAGTTTTGTGATTGATTATTATCCTGTAAAAGCAGTATGGACAGACTATATAGCAGTAGGTTGCTTAGTGGTCATCATTGCAATTATTGCTGGCTGGATTCCAGCCAGAAAAGCAGGTTCCAGGATCTTTGAAAAAATTGGATAATCCAAATAGCTAAAGTTGTAAAACAAAAAAGGGAAGCAAAGCTTCCCTTTTTTTATAATTTAAAAAAATTAATAGTCACCTAAAGTCATTTCTAATTGTCCTAATGCATTTTCTAACTGCGCATCATTAGGCGCAATGCCATGCCACTCATGACCTGTCTCCATAAAGTCTACACCTTTACCCATCACTGTTTTCATCAAAATAACAATTGGCTTTCCTTGTCCAGTTAATGTTTTTGCGTGTTCAAGTGTAGCAACAATTTCTTCCATATTATGACCGTCCATATGTAAAACTGTCCAATGGAATGCCTTGAATTTTTCTTCTAAATTATCAAGATTTAACACTTTGCTTAAAGGGCCATCAATTTGTTGTCCGTTTACATCAATGGTTGCAATGTAGTTATCTACTTTATTGTGTGCGGCGAACATAATTGCTTCCCAGTTTTGTCCTTCTTGTAATTCACCGTCCCCATGTAATGAATAAATGATACGATCGTCGTTATTGTATTTTTTTGCCAGTGCAGCACCAATTGCAACGCTCATGCCTTGACCTAAAGAGCCACTTGCGATTCTGATCCCTGGCAAATGCTCGTGTGTGGTTGGATGCCCTTGTAAGCGAGAGTTGATCATTCTAAATGTGGCTAATTCTTTCACATCAAAATAACCTGATCTTGCTAATACTGAATAAAAAACAGGTGAAATATGTCCGTTGGATAAAAAGAAAAGATCTTCACCTTTGCCATCCATATTAAAAGAAGGATCATGTTTCAACACTTTAAAATAAAGTGCTGTTAAAAAATCGGTACAACCTAAAGAGCCACCAGGATGACCACTTTGTTGTGCATGCACCATTCTTACGATATCCCTTCTTACTTGTGAAGCTGTTTTAATTAATTCCGCAGTTGACATAATGTTGTTTTAACGATATGCACAAAGATAGAAAAATTAGCGCCACAAAAAAAGGTCAGGGAAGAATACGAAGGATTTATTAGCTTTGCCTCAGCAAATCATTGAATTATGTCCGAAGAATTATCGAAAATTAGTACAGAAGCAGAAAATGGCATGAAAAAGGCCATCAACCACTTAGAAATAGAGTTGTCTAAGATTAGAGCCGGAAAAGCAACACCTTCCATTTTAGAAGGGGTTAATGTAGATTACTATGGTGCGCCAACTCCAATCAGTCAAGTGGCAAATGTGCAAGTTTTGGATGCAAGAACGATCAGCATTCAGCCTTGGGAAAAGAATATGTTGGCATTAATTGAAAGAGCGATCATGGGCGCAAATATTGGTATTACGCCACAGAATGACGGGGTTAATATTCGTTTATTTATGCCACCTTTGACTGAAGAGCGTAGAAGAGAGATGGTTAAGAAGGCAAGTGGTGAAGGGGAGCAAAGCAAAGTAGCTATCCGTAACATTAGAAGAGACCATATTGAGCAAGTAAAGAAATTGCAGAAAGACGGCACTAGCGAAGATATTTGCAAGGGTGCAGAAGAGGCGATACAGGCCTTAACCGATAAGCATATTGCATTAGTTGAAAAACATCTAGAAGCAAAGGAAAAAGAAATCATGACCGTTTAATCGGCCTGAATTGAATACATTCAAAAGACCTCTAGTTTACTGGGGGTCTTTTTGTTTTAAGAAAGGAATAAAATTCAAGTTACCTCTATTCACAATGTACACGCCAAATAAAATAACGCCTAGGCAAAAAACTTGTAAAGGGGCCAATGATTCACCAAAGCCAATGCCCCATGCAACTGCCACAACGGGAATCCCATAAGTTACAAGTGAGCCAAATAAAATCCCCGCTTTTTTCACCAAGTAATAAAATAGGATAGATGCCATCGAAGTGCCTACCATCCCAAGAACGCCACCTGCAATGGTGCTATGTAACACAACTGGATTGCTAAAATCATGGTTAAAAAAATCGGTTAAATACAATACAGTTGCACTAGGTATTATTAAAAATGAAAAAGCCACAGATGCAATTTGTATCGATCCTATTTCTTTTAAATATCTTCCAACTGTGTGCACATTGATGCCATACATGATTGTAGCCAAAAGCACAAGACTTGCGTAGGATAGGTGTTCAAAGTGCATCTCTTTACCTGAAAGCATTAAAAAGGCTAGGCCAATAAATCCAATGAGTATGCCTAATAATTTGATAGCGCTTGTTTGAACTTTATAAAAAACCAAGCCTACAATGATCGTGAAAAGTGGGGTCAAGGAATTTAAGATACCTGCCAATGCACTATCGATTCGGGTTTCCGCAATGCAAAAAAGGTAGGCGGGAATAAAATTGCCCACAAGCCCTGAAATAATAACTAAACCCATTTTGTCTTTGGGTATTTTCTTAAATCCTTTAATGGCGAAAGGCAATAAAACCAAGCCAGCAGAAAGCATTCTTAATGAAGCGACTTGATAGGGGTTAAATGCTTTTAAACCTTCTTTCATTAAAATAAAAGAGCTTCCCCAAACAATCGATAATAAGGCAAATACAAGCCAATTAGTCCACTTCTGTTGCATCTGTGCTGGTTTTGAACAAAGATGCCTCATTTTGGCTAAAAAATGGATAAATATCACTTTCTTTGCAGGGATGAATCAGCATACTAATTATTCGATTAAAGTAGACCAATTTGAAGGTCCTTTTGACCTTTTATTGTTCTTTATTGAGCGTGACGAGATGGATATATACAATATCCAGATTACAAAAATTATCAAGGATTTCTTGGAATTTATACATGCACAAGACAAGTTAAATATTGAATTAAGTAGTGAGTTTATTTTGTTCGTTTCTACTTTGATGCGTATTAAGGCAAAGTTGTTACTGCCAAGGAAAGAGATTGATGCAGCAGGAAATGAAATTGACCCAAGACAAGAATTAATTGACAAGATTTTAGAATACAAGAAGTATAAAGAAGCAGCTGTTCAAATGGCCGATTTAGAAGCCATGAGGATGTTGATGTTGAAGCGAGGAAATATTCAAAAAGAAATGTCATTGGTGGGCGAAGAAGCCGCAGAAGGAACAGAGTTACAAACAGTGACTTTATTCAAATTGATGAAGGCTTTCGAGAAAGTCATGACCCGTGTTCAAGATCGTCAAAACAAACCAGTACACACTGTAGTTCGTTATAATTATACCATGGAAGGCAGTAGAACGCACATATTGACGATGGTGCAAGAAGCGCAGACTGTGGCTTTTGAGAAAGTGTTTGATATTTGTGAAGACCGTGTACACGCCTTATTCTTATTCTTATCTATTTTAGAATTAGCGCAGCAAAAGTACATGCGTTTAATGGTAGGCGAAGGTCGCAACAACTTCATCATCGAATGGAATGAAAATAGAGAAGATGATTTAGAGCCTGGCTATATTGAACCAACAGATGCTTACGAGACAAAATTTGACCAGACTTCATTTGGTGATGCACCAGAAGAAGAAGGCGATTTTGATCCAAGCTTGAACTAAGCTACCCCTCTACCAAAACAGATTTTCCTAAAAGATTTTTTACTGCGTTTGCAATTGCTTGTGCATCGTAATGGCATTCTTGTTGTAACTCCTTCACAGAACCATGTTCAACAATGCTATCTGGTATTCCTAAAATGCGCACTTGACTCTTGTAGTTATGTGCATTCATAAATTCCAAGACTGCAGAACCCAATCCACCAACAACTGTTGCATCTTCTACAGTCACAACAAGTTCATAGTTTTGGAAAACTTCATGCAATAAGTCCTCGTCAATTGGTTTTACAAAACGCATATCATAATGCGCAGGATCAATGCCTTCTAATTTCAAGTTTCGTATCGCTGTTTGAGCATTATTGCCAGGATGACCAAAAGTCAAAATTGCCACATCCTTACCTTCTTTTAACCTACGACCTTGACCAATTTTCATTTGTTCAAAAGGCTTTCTCCAGTCCACCATTACGCCTTCGCCTCTTGGGTATCTAATTACAAAAGGCAGGTCTGTTGAGGGCAATTGAGCTGTGTACATCATGTTTCTTAATTCCTGCTCATTCATTGGAGCTGAAATAATCAAATTAGGAATACATCTAAAAAAGGCAATATCATAACAACCATGGTGTGTTGGTCCATCTTCACCAACTAATCCAGCACGATCTAAACAAAACACAACGGGTAACTTCTGTAATGCAACATCATGGATCACTTGATCATATGCGCGTTGCATAAAAGAAGAATAAATATTACAAAAGGCTTTCACACCTTGTGTTGCAAGTCCTGCACTCAAAGTCACTGCATGTTGTTCACAAATGCCCACGTCGAAAGCACGATCAGGCATTGCCTCCATCATGAATTTCATAGAAGAGCCACTTGGCATGGCAGGCGTAACACCCATAATCATTGGGTTTGTTTCCGCTAATTCCAATAAAGTCAATCCGAATACATCTTGGTATTTTGGCGGCTGAGGTGTTTCAATTTTTTTCTTGATAATCTCGCCGGTCATTTTATCAAACAAGCCTGGTGCATGCCATTTAGTTTGATCTTTCTCAGCTAATTCATAACCTTTACCTTTTACTGTTAGGATATGTAAAATTTTTGGACCAGGTATTTCTCGTAAGTCTCTTAAAGTGTCTACTAAATTGGTGATGTTATGGCCGTCAATTGGGCCAAAATAACGTAGTTGCAATGCTTCAAATAAGTTGCTGCTTTTTGAAACCATTCCTTTTAAACCCGCTTCCACCTTAGATGCCATCTCCCTAGTAAAACTTTTACCAATGGGCAATTTGCCCATCAACTCCCATAATTCATCTCTAAATTTATTATAGGTTGGAGAAGTGCTAATGTCTGTTAAATATTCTTTAAGCGCACCCACGTTTGGGTCAATGCTCATACAGTTATCATTCAATATGATCAGCATATCACTATCCGCAACTCCTGCATGGTTCATTGCTTCAAATGCCATACCAGCTGTCATGGATCCGTCTCCAATAATAGCCACTGATTTTCTATTTTCGCCTTTGTATTTGGCAGCCATAGACATGCCCAATGCAGCTGAAATAGATGTAGAAGAGTGCCCTACGCCAAAAGTGTCATAAGGACTTTCGCTTCTTTTGGGGAAGCCACTTAAGCCTTTATATTTCCTGTTCGTCACAAATTCATCACGACGTCCAGTTAAAATTTTATGTCCATATGCCTGGTGTCCCACGTCCCATACAAGTTGGTCATAGGGTGTATTGTAAACATAATGCAATGCCACACTGAGTTCTACTACGCCAAGGCTAGCGGCAAAATGCCCGCCGTGTACGCTTACAATGTCAATAATATATTGACGAAGCTCGTCGCACACCTGATGCAATTTCTCCCTAGAGACTTTTTTTAGGTCATCTGGGTTGTCAATGTTTTTTAATAATGGTCCGGCCTCAATCAGCATGCTCAATTTTTAGTATTGTAAAAGTAAGTTAATAACATAAAAATAGGTCAAAAGTTCAGGGTTATTTAAAGGGGCATTGTGCTTGCCGATGAAACAAACATTTGACCATATATCCAATTTATTGGCCAGCTAAGGGGTTAATTTTTGTAAATTCGAGGTACATGAATAAAAATACACGCAATTTCCTGATATGTCAATTTGCTGGCTGGTTATCCTATGCCTTGACTGTCGTCTTTTTTGCCTATTTATTGGAAAAGCAGCTCAGCGACATTTTTCTTAAGAGAATTATTTTAACTATTATGTTTGGGATCATTGCTACTTCACTTTTAAGGTATACTATTATTGCAAATCATTTAAGACCGCCAACAGCATCAAAGCATTGGTGGAAAATGCTTGTGTTGGTGATTGTCACTGTTTTATTGTTTGCCCTTGTTGTGGGGTCCTTGATCGAAGTGTTTAGGTTATTTGATGTACGTAATAGTGCGCAAGAGTTAAGTAAAAATCAGTTTGTATTTTCTTATACTGAAATTATTCAAAACTGGAATAGCGAGCGCGTTGCAAAGCGATTTTTATTTAGTTTAATTTTTGATACGCCCATTTTCTTTGTTTGGATTTCTATCTATATTTTGTGGCATTATATTGAGTTCACCAACCTTCAGGCTGTCAATAAAGTAAAACTTGAAAAAATAATTAAAGAACTTGAACTTAAAACAATCAAGTCTCAAATTAATCCCCACTTTATTTTCAATGCATTAAATAGTATTCGCGCCCTTGTAGACGAAGATCCAAAACGTTCAAGACAGGCCATTACAGAACTGAGTAATATTTTAAGAAGTAGTATTCTGAGTGACAAAGTGGAAGTCACTACGCTCGAAAAAGAAATTGCAATTGTGAAAGATTATTTGGCTTTAGAGTACATCCGTTTTGCCGATCGATTAAAAGTAAATTACGATATCGACGGCTCTATTTTAAGTAATCAGATCCCGCCAATGATGTTGCAGATATTAGTTGAAAATGCGATCAAACACGGACTTAGTAAGCATCCTGGGGATTGTGAAATTAATTTATTTGTGAAAAAAGAAGCAGGAAAGTTAGTGATACAAGTGAATAATACAGGCCATCTAGATAAAGATGAAAATAGTGGTTTTGGCCTTCAAAGCACTAGAGAGCGATTAGAAATTTTATATGGCCAAGAAGGATCATTTGAAATTTTCCAGTCTCAAGAAAGTTTAGTTACTGCTAAAATAACCATCCCAATTGCCTAATAAAAAATAGTATTTATGCCCATAAAAGCAATGATCATAGACGATGAAAGATTGGCTCGAAACGAGTTGAAAAAATTACTAGAACAACATCCAGATATCAATATTATTGATGAAGCCAGTAACGTAGACGAAGCGATTGAAAAAATTGATTTATCTAGGCCTGATCTTATTTTTTTAGATATTCAAATGCCAGGCAAAACCGGATTTGATTTGTTAGCCGAAATAGAAAAATCTCCACGTGTGATTTTCACAACAGCCTATGATGAATTTGCTTTAAAAGCTTTTGAGGTAAATGCCTTGGACTATTTATTAAAGCCCATCGATCCAAAAAGATTGGCTGACGCAATTCAGAAATTACAAACAGAAATGGCGCTAGAGCAGGCAAGTTTATTGGGTGTAAACAGAGGGCCTTTGACGGAGAGCGATCAGGTTTTTGTAAAAGACGGAGAGCGCTGCTGGTTTGTTAAATTGGCAGAAATCAGGTTATTTGAAAGTGTTGGAAATTATGCCAAAGTATATTTCTCAACCAACAAGCCATTGATCTTAAAATCGCTGAATGCTTTGGAAGAAAGATTGGACGATCGTGTCTTTTTTAGAGCAAATCGAAAGCATATTATCAATCTACATTGGATCGAAAAAATCGAACCTTATTTCAATGGGGGGCTTTTAGTTGAATTAAAAGGGGGAGAAAAAATCGAAATCAGTAGACGTCAAACTGTGAAGTTCAAAGAAATGATGAGTTTCTAGAAAAGGGCAAGAAGGCTTAATTCAAACCATGAATTGCATCAGCAATTTGTTGAATTAATGAAGCATCTTTTTCGATTGCGTTACCTACCACAATAATGTCTGCGCCAGCTTTGCAATTTTCAATTGCTTTTTCTGCTGTGGTGATGCCACCTCCAACGATGATGGGCGTTTTGGTGTGTTTTGCAACCTGTTGTATCATGCTCGCAGGGATGGCGTTTTTTGCACCACTACCGGCATCCATGTAAGTTAATTTCAAACCCAACATTTCACCAGCCATTGCTGTGCAAGCTGCTATATCGTTCTTATTGGAAGGGATAGGATGGGTGTTTGAAATATAAGAAACAGTCGTTGGCGTGCCGCCGTCAATCAACATATAGCCTACAGGAATAATCTCCAATCCACTTTGTTTTACAAACGGCGCACTAATAACATGTTGACCAATGAGTAACTCAGGGTTTCGCCCAGAAATTAAAGACAAGTATAACAGCGCATCTGCTTTTGGTGTGATCTGGTCAGGAGACCCAGGAAAAAGTACAACAGGGATCGTGCAAGCTTTTTTGATTTGTGCAACTATTTGGTCTAATGTATCGGTTACAACCAAGCTGCCCCCAACAAATATATAGTCCACTTTTGACTGCACAGCAAGATCGATTGTCTTCTGTAATCCAATACTATCAAGCTTATCAGGGTCGATTAAGACCGCAAATGCTTTTTGTTGTTGATGCTTTTTATCTAGGATATTTTGATATACTTGGTGTTTCATCTTTCGCAAAATTATCAATTTTAGCCAAACAATCCCTCCTAAGTCCATTTATTACAAAAAATATTTATAAATCAAGGTTTTTTTTCTCAAGAAACTAACATATTGTGGGGATAAATCATGCAATTCAACCGGGGTGTAGTGTTTGGAATTGTTCAGATAGATTTTCCACAGCTGTTGATATTTCAGTTGGTAAAGTATGAACAGACTAAGATATTTTCGTCTACCCGATAAGGTTTTTGAAACTCCACTCGGGAAACCCGAATTACTATAAAAAATTGAATAAGACCATGGCTAACCCAAAAACAAAAAAAGGCTTAGAATTTAAGCGCAGATTCACCCAAAACGGCGTGAGTCCATTCGACCAGTTCGAGTATGATTACAGAGATAGTGTAATCAAAAATCCAAACGGGGAGAAAGTATTCGAAATGACGAATGTGGAGGTTCCAAAACAATGGAGTCAAATTGCAACGGATATCCTTGCTCAAAAATACTTTAGAAAAGCGGGTGTGCCTCAAGCCGATGGTTCATTGGGTAGAGAAACATCAGTAAAGCAAGTTGCTCATCGTATGGCAAATTGTTGGAGAGTTTGGGGTGAGCGTTATGGTTATTTTGCAACAACAAATGATGCACAAGTATTTTACGAAGAATTAGTATATAGCATCTTAAATCAAGCTTGTGTGCCAAATTCACCACAATGGTTCAACACGGGTTTGCACGAAAGCTATGGTATTACGGGTGGCGCACAAGGACACTATTATGTAGATCCTACCGATAAGCAATTGAAAAGGTCAACAAGTGCTTATGAGCGTCCTCAACCACACGCATGTTTCATTTTGAGTGTGAGTGATGATTTAGTGAACGAGGGTGGTATCATGGACTTATGGACAAGAGAAGCTAGAATCTTTAAATATGGTTCTGGTGTTGGAACAAACTTCTCTCAGATTCGTGGTGCAAATGAAAAATTATCTGGTGGTGGCTCTTCAAGTGGCTTGATGAGCTTCTTGAAAATCGGTGACCGCGCTGCTGGTGCAATCAAGTCTGGTGGTACTACACGTCGTGCTGCTAAAATGGTTTGTTTGGATTTAGATCACCCAGAAATTCTAGAATTCATTAACTGGAAAGTACAAGAAGAAGATAAGGTTGCTGCATTAGTAGCTGCTGGATATGATAACGGATATGAAGGAGAAGCATACGCAACTGTTTCAGGTCAAAACTCAAACAACTCTGTTCGAATTCCAAATAGCTTCTTTAAAGCTTTATCGGAAGATGGTAACTGGGATTTAAAAGCACGTACCGATGGT
>JACCEA011476831.1_pt1 | contig 22644 bp, 13 predicted proteins | sample 7449851 | NCBI WGS metagenome assembly JACCEA01 (sample SAMN15323453, study PRJNA562643) | freshwater metagenome | isolation source: river surface water | place: USA:Blue River Watershed | collected 2017-08-18 | reverse complement strand
GCTTTGATTTCCATGACCTGATGCACCGTTTCACTTTGGAATCGATCAGTCGGATAGCATTCGGAGTGGAGCTAAACTGTATCTTTGACCAAAACGTGAACTTCGCAAAAGACTTCGACTATTGCACGATGCAAATCAATGACTCATTGGTGAATCCGTTGTGGCGCCTTGAGAGATATTTTACTCCGAAAGGTTGGATGTATTATTTTTGTCTCTGGCGCATCAATCGCTATGCCAAGGGAATCATTCAAGAGAGAAGAGAGATGGTGAGTAAAGGTCTGGTGAAGGATAAGAATGATTTGTTGAGTTTGTATCTAGATAAAGACAGTTTCAGGGACTTGGACAAGAGCAGCGATGGAGACGATACATTCATTGAGCCAAATGACAAGAACATGCGCGATGTAATTCTCAACATGGTGATAGCTGGCAGAGATACGACTGCCCAGGCTCTCAGTTGGGCATTCTTCAGACTGTGCATTCATCCTGATACTCAAAAGAAGGCTCGAGATGAGGTGATAGAAGTGCTGAAGACTTGTGAACATGAGGATGAGAATGGAGATACTATGGGACAGTCAGAGTTTGAGGTACTCTTGAGAAATAGTGGTAAGGGAAAGATTGGATTCAAAGCTGTTCAACAGATGAAATTTGTGGAGTGTGTGTGCATGGAAACTCTTCGATTACATCCATCAGTACCAAAGGAAGGTAAATGTTGCTTCAAGGATGAAATATTGCCAGACGGTACTCCAGTCCGCACAGGCGATCTAGTATCATTTTTTCCTTGGATCATGGGCAGGGACACTGACTTGTGGGGTTCTGACGCTCGTGAGTTTAAGCCTGAACGGTTTCTTGAGAACATGAAGCCTTCTCTTTTTGTATTCACTGCTTTTCAGGCTGGTCCTCGCACATGCTTGGGTCAGAATTTCGCCATATTGGAAATGAAGACAGTGCTAGCTCGTTTGCTGATGAAGTATGAATTCAAGCTTGGGCAAGACGAGTCTTCAATTACTTATGAAAACTCCTTGACATTACCAATAAAAGGTGTGTATAACGTTATCTTTTGTTGGTTTCAATTTCATCACCTTGTTCATTTTTTTATTAGGTGGAATGAAAGTTGTTGCATATCCGCTTTCGTGGTGAAGCACACTTCTATTATTTTCGAGTGTTTTTATTTTGTTTGAATAGCACATCACCTTATTAGAATTCAATATAACTATAGGGTAAGATTGATGAAAATTTTTAACGAACTAATTTTTAAAATGACAATGCAAGTATTCATAACAAATAATCAACCCTTGTTCCAGTCGTATTATTTCAATATCAATAACAATGCTATATGAAGTCGAACCTGAACTATTGCTATAAGAACAATAAGAAATATATATACACATATACAATGTCATCCCAAATGCTTTGTCAATCCTGCAATTGTGTACATGCAGCAAACAACTCTAGGATAATATTTCAATCTCATGCTCACTGTCAGTTGCAAATGAATGTATCTTGTGAAAGCTCTTTAACTCTGTCAAAACATCTTCATGAGTCTCAAAACAACGAAAAACCACCTGATTCAAAATATTTGCATTTGTAGGGCTGGAGGGAATGGTAAATCTTGTTTCCCTCGAGAGTACAAGTTCCTTTTTAGGAGGCTTTCCCTTCACTACAGTATCACCGAAAGCTCGATGTGGTGCTGGTGAGAAGCCATTAGATCTCCCAAGCAAGGAATTTTGTTGTTTTCTTTGTCGAGAGGAAAGTTCGCTTCGATGCTTGGAGTTACGAATAAATTCTGTTGCATTGATACCACGTTTGTTTCTTGCATTACCAGGCAAGACATGACGTGTAAAAGTAATGGAAATACGAGAGGGTGCTGATTGCATGTTGAATTTTTCCAAAAGAAAGAACTAGATTATTGTAATTATTAACTGGGAATTAAATTGTGATCACAAGATCCACCACAGCACCATTAAGCCTAAGTCTTCTTATTACCAACTTCAACAAAACATGATGATGCAAACAAGCAGGCGGCGCCCGCCATGCAGCCATGTGATGAGGTGTGGGGTGCGCGGCTGCTTGTTCCTGTCACTTCCTGTGGTATCCTGGGCGGATAGGAGATAGATAACGATGATTTTACTTAATAAGAGGGGGGTTAATCACAAGTTGAAGTAGAATAGTGATACAACTGCAATGCAATACAGTATCCAGGGCCCTGTTACGAGATTTGTGGGTGAGACTCAAAGAACTCAAAACCGAGTGTTTTCGAATGAGTGGGTAAGTAAGAAATGAGTACTAAGGTCCAGTTACAAATGTATGGATATGGTCCCTGAAAATCTTGGAGTCTTCGGCAATTCTGGAAAATGTCAACACAAGAATTATGCCACAATCCTGACCATCACTGGAAAGCTGCGATGGTGGGTGTAGTGTTTACGAGAGGAATAAACAAGGATGGCGGTAGTCCCGTCCAGGACAAGAGTATAGCAATTTACATTGAGGTGCGGAATCTGCTACCATATAACCATGAGAAACTATCCAACACCGAACACAACACCATATTATATTAACAAAAAGGCTAATAATACCCTATTACTGAAAATATTCTTTCCAAAACGAAAATCATCATGGAAATCTATCCAATTTGAACAAAATTAATGCTTGGCTTTGTGGCTCTTCGAGCGACCTTCGTTTCTCTCTTTTTTCTTGGCACCTTGCTGCTGCTTGTTAAAATTATTCTTGCGCTCACGTTCGATCCACTCAGAAAAGCGGATATTATTCTTGTAGCAGGTAATTGTGGCACCCATATCTTGGGTAAAGATGCAAGTACTGGTAGTGGAAATCATTGCAACTGTATTCAACTCATAACATGTTTCGAGGGCGCTGGAAAGTAAATGAGTTGCAGCTTGGGTGAAATTGATGATTCGTTGTTCAGAATCATCCTTGCGAGCAACGCGGGCATTCCATTCTGCAATAGCAATTTTAGCGCGTTCTACCAACGATTTGCCGTTTTTCCCCGCTGGCTTCTCTGCTTCAATTTGAACAACATTGACTTGGGTAGCACGACGAACCTTTCTTTCGCCCTTCTCTCTGTCAGAAACTTCCAAAACCTTTTTAAAATCAGCGGAGAAGACCAAATACGATCCTTCAAAATTCTGCCTCTTTTCATTGCGAATTTCCCAGCCTTGTTCAAGATCAAGCTCTTCAATCGTTGGTAAATAGAGTGCGTAACGAGTATCACGGTACATAAAGCAGTCTTGAGTAGTATTTAAACTACGTTTGAGTTCTTGGATATTTTCAGAATAACGTTCAGAACTCCGGTCATTGAAATGATGAGTAAATGCAACATCTTTCACTCGGACAAGTTCTTCATCCGATGGGCGAAACAACCCAGCTGCATGCTCAAATGCAATATACTGAGCATATTTGGTGAACTTATCGTAGTCGAATGCACCAGCGACCGGATTCAATGCTAAACCCGGATTTTTGGTGTTGGAATTTACAGCAACAGGGTCAGACTTTGGAACTGCAGGTTTGAGAAGATCGGCGTAAGATTTTGTACCAGAAACAGCAGTACACAGATCAGCAGATGCTGCAACTACAGGCGTTTGATTATTGTTCTTGCCTCCCTTCTTTGAACGAGATTTCTGATTGTTAACTTCGACGATTTCTGACATCTTGCAGACGGTATATTAGAATCATCTGGCACTTGGAGCCTGTGTATTTGGATTTGGTATTGTAAAATAATGGCAGGGCGAGGAAAGAAGATAGCAGATCTTGGTGGCTGGCAACTTTTCCATGCTAATTTCCGGATTTCCAAAGTAAAAATGGACCTATCGAAGTTTAGAAAGAAAAGTTGTGCAAGATAAAAGCCATTACTGGGGTTCGTACACTAAGCGATCCAACCAACTGAGCTAGAACGGCGCAGAAGAGTTAAGAGAGCACATAGATATTCCCAATATAGCTATTGACGATAAAATAATTAGTTATGGTGATATTAATCATTCAATCGAAATAAACCTTGGAGGTCTACTGTGAATAGTCCAACGCTTCTTCTGCTATTGCTCGTAAATTGGCGATGATGTTGTGTAGTGATTGCAATTCTTCATCTCGCCCTAAAGATTGAACTAATGGGTAGCACTTTTCTGCAACATTTAGCTTCAGTACAGAATCTGTTGATTCGTCGCCCAGAATAGTCATATATTCCTCTATCGCTTTAGCTGCATTGTTCTGGCCTGCTAGAACATCAGCCAGAAGCTTTCTTGTGTAAGCACTGATATTATTGCGTCTGCCATTACCGCTGAAATCAGAGAAATTGGCTGCATTTGATTCCAAAGCTATGGCGCGCCTAATTAAGTCTTCTGCAGTTTGCAATTTATCAATTGATATGAAAGAAGTTGCCAATTCCCGCAAAACACCAATGTCAAATTGACCCAAGCGCAATGTCTGGAATAAGCATTGTTCAGCCTCAGGAATGCGGTGGGCACCTTTCATCAAAAGAACGATGCATAAATAGGCCCAACAGTCGCTAAACTTGTTGTCTAACATGTTTGACTCCAACAATGCTTGTTCTGCATCATCCAGACGATCCAACCGCAAGTACGAAATCCCAAGCAAATAGCATAGCGTGGCAGAACTATAACATTGACTCCCGTAAAGCATGGCCGTAATCGCCTCATTATAACGGTTGGCATTCATCAACAGTTTTGCTAGATGAATGAAAGCACCTAATGGAATCAAGTGATCATTTTTGCCAATGACATTGACATTGTAGTCTTGATTATATTGGGTATACTCATTTATCGCTGATACATAACAGTCAATAATTTTATCTGGTTGAGTCTTCACGCGAGCCCAAGCTTTTGCTTCACAGAGCTTTCCCTCAATTTTATCGATTGGAGTTTCTGCTATCAAGGCCGCATCATTTGCAAACTTGCATGCTATTATAAATAAAACACATATCACTATGTCGATAATTGAAACCAACATGCATACCTTCGTTATCAGAAACGGACGATCCAATGCCCCACGCAACTTCAGCCTGAGCACGTTTTAACAAATACTTAATGTGGGGTGGAGTAATGGCAGGCTTATTTCTGGTTTGAGCTTTCTCGGTACAAGAATTTTCACACTCAATGGCCAGATTCAAGCAGGAATTCGCAACTTTATACTGTCCAAACTTTACCAAATAAAGAACAGTCTCTGATAATATCAACACCAAAGTGCGGCGGGGCTTTCCATGCGAAGCGATTTCACCAAATTTACCCTCTTCAAATGAACGGTTCGCCAAAAGCAGAGCTTTACGGCATTGCAAACCTTTGCTTTGCATTGCAAATAGACTTGCTAATATAGCATATGAACGTGGGTTTACAGGACAAAGTTTATCGCTCTCGTATCCGCTGAAATCATTGTCAAAATCATTTAAGTTATAGCCACCATTCGATTGTAATTGACTTGATAGATTGACATGTAAAATTTCCTCAGCAAGTTCTTGCTGGTCACATTCAATCAAAATTGTAGCGTACAGTAAAGAAGTATTCCAATCTTCTTGGTTATTCTTATAGGCTATAGCAAGTGCTTCTCGAGCCTTACGGAGAAGAGCATCGTATTCCTCTCGATCTGTCTCAGTTACAGTGATAGCCGAATAGCCGATATTCGCTGCACGACGCAACAAAAATTCACCATATTGCAAATATGCGGAATGAATATTTGCAACAATGGCACCCATCGAACTCACTTGATCAAGCATTTGCAAACGCTCCAAGTGGTAAGTATTTGCAAGGTCATAGCGGCCATCCGCCTCTGCATCATTTGCTTGACGCAGTAATCGTTGGAAATTTTGATCGTGGTTCTCTATCTCATCGTTAATGCAAGCTGGATTGTCTATTTCTGTAATATCTTTTTGAATTATAGTGGATGAAAACATTGAGTTTAACACAATGTTGCATTCTTTCATTATCATCACATACAATTCACTTAACACTGCTTGCAAATTGACTGGAGAAGAAGATGATGGCTGAGTATCAATATCTCTCATTAATTCACTCTTCCCTAATGCACGACCTCGGCTACCATAGCGATCCTTGATCAAAAGTAGCAACTTTGGGCGTAATTTCTCTTGAAGCTCATGAAAAATTCCGTTGGAAGTCAAAAAGGTTATAAATTTATTCTTTTTCTCTTCTAGGGTTACAATTTGATTTCCTCCTTGGTTTCCAACATCATCAAATCCATTAGACGCTATTGAAGTACTTTGCAAAGCGCTGCTAGCGCCGCCAGAAACTGGTCCAGCAGTGGGATAAATTGAAACATATTCTTGAGCAATGCGCTCAATTGTATTTGCAATTTCATCACGTAGTTCCTGCATAATATTACGATTTGCAGCTTTCCCAGTGGGGTGAGGAATATCTTGCTTTTGATAAGACTGCTCTTTATTCCCATTCGGTGGTACCATCGAAGTCAATGGCGACATTTCAACCAACGGAGAACTGCATGCTAAAGACAACGCACAACTTGTAAGCTGGTGATCCATCATATCACCTTGTAGTTGAACATCAATATCAAAGTGAATTTCTCCCGGTGATGTACCAATCGCAGATATATCAACAATTGCAGTGGCAAATAGTTCTCCTCCTTCTGCCGCAACGCTCTCTGGAGTTGGGATCTTTTTCACGGTTAGAGGGACAAATGCGTGCGAAGGGTCGGAAACGATAGCATCAGCTAGACGTCGGACCTGTGATCGATGCAAAAATACGAATGATGATTGATGCCAAGAAATAGACCACAGATCCCCACGAGCACGAATATCTTCTTCTGGGGGAATCATAGCGGCTTCTTCGGCATTGAATGAAATTCTGCCTTGTGGAAACGACAGAGCAGGAAAGAGTTGTTGCACCAAAGCAGCAGTTCCAGATATATCTCCATCCCCTTCTTCAACAAAAGATTGAGATTTGACACTCCTTCCACCAGCACTCAACGTGAATGAGGCGATCTTTTCCTGGTTTTGAACATGGGATGCAATGTTTGACAGGTATTTTGTTCTCAGTTCCACTGCAGTCGGAGGCACTTTTGCCTTAGGGTCGATGACATCAGCAGCATGCAATGCCCATGTATGCGGGGGATTATTCAAAAATGCTCGTTCCCACCAAATCAACTTGCAACCCAAAACATACTCTGCCAAATTGTTATCAGCTAAAAATCGGAATGACAAGGTGGTATTCGCTGCATTTACACTGGTGTGGACTGCATTAACAAGAAAATCTGGGGCAGACAAATCGGACACTGGCTGATTCAACGCCAAATTGCAACCTTTGGCTTTCATCAGCGTTGCGAAAGGAACTTTAATATCAATCAATGCCTCTTCCGATGGTGCCGCAGCAACTGGCGGTGCGGCACCTTTTCCTTTTACGGGCGGGGCAGCTGAGGCGGGTGGAGCATCAGAGAGGATTTGGATCACTTTCATAGAGAGAAAGGCATTCACTAATCCACTCATTACTTCATTGTTCAATTCAATGTAGTTTGACTTGAGAAACAGCCCATCGAACCCAAAGATGTAAGGATAGTTTTCTGCGCTATCCGTTTGTTGAAGGATGGGCTGAAACTTCTCAGTCTGATACTTTGGTTCATTTTTTTGCACCCACTTGAACACATCAAAACCGTTCGAGATATCTATTTCCACCCTCAAATTAAGCTCCTTGTCGCTGGCTTTATGGAGACCCAACGAAAGTTGGTCAAGCTGAGAAGTGAAGATTTTATTATGACAGACTATTGAAGATCATCCCATACCTCAACAGAAAAATACCCTTCTTCCATGCTGTGTTGTCCTCAGAATTTAATTTATAATTCTATTTTATACCCTGTATTGTATTGTATTCTCCTCTTGCTTCGACGGTTTCACTCTATCCTGACCGTAAATTAGCTACAAAATCAACCGCTTATTTCAAGACTGAAATGGTTTAGTGGATAAATTATGGAAATAGTATGGATTTCCTCGGCACACAGATTGACAATATCTATCCACCAGCAGCACCATCGCTGTATTGTATCACATTGTATTAATTTGGAGCATCAGGCAGGGGCTTCTTTTTATTGTATTCCACAATAAAAAGAAGCAAACGTGTTGAACATTGCGCATTCGCTATTGTGAGCAGATTTGGGATTGTTGCACAGTCGCGTTCAGTCTTCTTCACTTCTTTATGCAATCTTGTCAATCAACCTTTCGCATCAGTTAGTGAGGGATTAACATGTTAGCATCCACTGATGGTTCAACGAGTGGGGTGAAAGTTTCTCATGTGAAGCGTGGAGTGGAGTTGGTAACGACATTGGACACTTTGTTGGCGGAATGTTCCATTGCCACAAATCAATCAGATACATCACTTGCGGGAAGGCGCATTAAAAAGTTGCATCTTCGCACTGACTTAGCGGAATATATTACGCGTACATTGATAGGACTCGAAGAATTGGCGGTGGAACAACAGAATGCAAAAGCACAGCATACATCCGAAAACATACAGCAACGATTGGAACAAGTTACGTCACTGCATATATACTCCCCACCCTCGTCCTTGGATTTGCATTTTTTCAAAATCTCCTATTACTGTGCTTTGGAAGAGTTGATTCTCGAAGATTGTCCGCCATCATTGGCAATTGATCTTTATCTTCTGCGAAAATGTTTGTTCAAAATAAAGATGGTACAATCCGGAATAACTTGTCTTGCTGACGTTTTGGCGCCCGTAAAGCGGTCGATAAGACAATCTTTATCTCCAATGATTCTCACGGATACAACGATTCTCTCATTACCAAAAAAGTACTATTGGCGTAATGTATCTTCTTTGACCTTGTCCAATTGTGGTTTGTCGCGTGTAGATGAGGCACTTCATTTCTTTCCTGCTTTAACGTATCTAAATCTATCCCATAACGCTATCACTCACATAACCCATCTCCAAGACTGTATTGCACTCCAAACGCTGGATCTGTCGCACAATAAAATTCGAGTATTGTCAAATTTGGAGCGGGTATTGGGGAAATTGAAAGTTCTCATCCTCAATAGCAATGAGATTGAAAGTATCGATGGCATCGATAAGATCTACTCGTTGGAGACATTGGATATTGCCAACAATTTCTTATCTGACGTTAATGAAATTCAACATCTTTGTCGATTGCCATGTTTGGAGATAATTGTTTTAATTGGGAACCCATTGTGTGAAAAGAAGCATTATCGTCTGCGTGTTTATCGCGAATTTTTGAAAGTTGGTTCAATTATGAGTGGAAACCGGCAATTCCCTGTCGTTGATGGACGAGAGATACGTAAAAAGGAGCTAAAAAAGCTGAGGTGAGTGTTTTATACGAATGAATTCCTTGTATTCACGAGTTGATATTCATCAGGCGGTTATTATTTCGGGCTCCAACAGACTCAATGGTTGAATCATCATATGCTAGCCACTATTCTCCATATATGGACATAGACTTTGATGAGTTAGAAGACGAAACTTTTGAAGATAGTGAGACTGCTGATGCTCAAGATTACTATGAGTTTGGTAGAGGGCCATCTCGTCTAAGCATTGGGGCTGTTAGTCCGCTCGCGTCGGACGCCTTTCGTCGCCTATCAACAGCAAGAACTCGGAGCACCGCAACTTCTGCGCCATCTCTTTCTCCGACCAAAAAGATTCCTGCTGATCGGCGTAGCAGTCTGGAACGCATGAGATCCAGTGAATACTTTGGCTCGGGAAGAGATATTTTCGGGAATGGAGCCGGAGGTAGTCGTCAAAGTATGGTGATCAAAAGATTTCAAAAGAAACCATCGTCTCGTAAGAAGAGGGTTGCTGAAATTGTAACAGGAGAAGTGAAGGATGTTTATCCAACGCTTAGTGAAATTGAAACTGATATGATGAACCATCCTGAACTTTGGAAAAGGCACGACCCAGTGGAACCACATGCAACTGGTGACTTGGTGTCAAAAAGTGAGAGTATGAGCGTCTGTAGCGATGCTCCAATCGCAAGTACCCCCACTAATACCCACTCTCCGAAAAGAGACTTTCCTAGTGTAGTTACTCTAACTGGTGAGTCTTCTACAACCTCCCTGCCTGGATCACTAGAATTACCATCTTCTATGGCGGAAAAAGAACTACCTTTTTCACCACATCTATCTCCATCGAGAGGACCAGGTTCAACGATGGTTGGTGCTGAAAAGTCTCCATTGCCAACTATGGACGCATTTTTTGGGCGAATTAATGAGAATACTGAATTCAAAGGTTATGCCACCAGTCCCCTTCCACCAAGTGGATCATTTGCAAATGCAACATCGGGTGCAACATCAAATGCAGCCGCTGATGCCGGATCTGATGTAGAGAACGAACGCCCATCACTGCTTGGTCGTGCCTCGATTGCTGCCGGTAGCAGTTCAATGTTGACGGGAAATCGGGAAAGTATAGTTGGTAGAGAAAGCATTATAAGTCGCATCTCTGATCTACCGTATGATGCGATGGGATTTGCTCATCGTCATGCATCTCAAGATAGTGTGCTTCTAGAAGTAGATCCGTACGTTGGGGACGCTCAGTATCGGACATTGTCGGTTCTAGATAATCTCGAATTATATTTCCGTGAACAAGTATTCCCTTCAAATCGACCTTCCTTTCCAAATTTGTATCTTCGTGACAAACCAACTTCCCCAAGTGATCATTCTTTGCGACTGATCACCCCTTATGCACCTGAAGAAAGATTTATTACTCTTTTCTTTGAAAAAGTTATTGATCTGAAAGATCCATTGATTCCCATTAAAAGTTCGTATAATCTAGAGGACGATGTCGCCAACATTACTGTATCATCATCGGGAAAACATCCTGCTCCTGGTTCCGCGAATACTACATCAGGAGTAGGCAGTAATAGTGTTGAATATGAAGCGAAGGAGACTTATGTTGCGTTAGTCGTCACTGACATGGGATTTTACGTGGTGGATTTAACCGATGTTACTCCTAAAATAATGTTTTCAGATTCACCATTGCTTGCTGTTCAGAAGCATCATCCACTGTACAAGCTTAGGTAAGAACTTCTGCTCAGTGTATTATATTTTGATGCATTACTTTATCATATTTTCATTATTGTAATAGTTTGTGTACGATCTATTTCGGATTTCAGCGCTGTGCCTTAGGATTTTTTGAAGATCCTTATCAGACAGATGTACGGTCCGTTTCCGACATGATGGCAGCTTACATGATAGTTACGAGAGATAAAAGCCATACATATCCAATAATTACTAGGATACCACAGGTAGCAAATATTCAGCGGAACGCTCGGAAGCCAAAGGCATTGTCGAACGTACGAATTGAAAACAAAGATGGTCAGTTGTTGGAACAGATTACACGATATCTTGGGAGTCGCGGAGATCATGACATTAATCACTATCAAATGGTGTACCAAGTGAATACTAAACGACCTGGATGGAAAGCACCACGAAGTGTTGTATTGACAAAATCCATGTTGTTGCTATGTAGCGAAGACCTTAATTCTGTGAATGTAAAGCTCCAGGTACTGGACAGCTCTCAACTGAAGGATGTACACAAGATTTATCACGAGGAGAATCCACTTTTCGTAACATTTGTTTTCAAACGAACTGGTGTTTTGTCGACCAAGCGCAAGTGGAGAGTATTTTGTGATGCCAAGCAGCCTAGCTCAAAATTACTAGAAGAATCTCGTAGAGCATGCCAAGAAGTCGGTAACACTGACATATGAAAGAAAAAGATATATTTTATGATCGGTATGATTAGTATTGGCTTCACTGTGTGTGAAGTATTAATAGTTAGGGTCCATCAGTAAATTATGATTGGTAGTTGCATCGATTAGATAGATTGGAAAAATAATTACTTGTTAAGATTATTTATTTGCCTTAAACCTGCTACTATAATTAGTCTTAACACAAGTTGTTTCGCTGTTAACCACCTACCCCTCTTCTCTTTACGCCGGTTTTCTTTGAAGAATCCCTCTCAACTTTTGGTACTGTTTTCAATATCTGATGGAAAAGTGGTTGTGTCACTTCATGACCAGCCAATTCAATACCCATTTTTTTCGCTGAAATGTAAAAAAAGGCGGTTTTAAGCATTAAATAAAAAAGAATTCAGCACAGCGAAACTTACTGAGTAAAAGCGCAATATCCTTCTCATCAACTTGTTTGGATCCACGATTTTTAGATAGCTGAATCGCTTGTTCCAAAAGAGTACCGCATAGCGTTTCGGCGTATCGAATCAACATGCGGTTGGTTTTCTCATCGATTTCATATTGGTCCAATGACTCGTCTCCAGGTAGAGAAGATGCAGACAATGACGCCGATGAAGAAGAAATAGCTTCAATGGAGCGCTTTTTCGGTCGGCATTCTTCAAACAGAAGTTTTGCTCGCTGGTCCTCAGTTGCTCTCATAATTATTTGTTTCATAGTTGGGGTCGGAATTGTTGATGGGTGGTGTGCCAGTGAAAGTTGTTGAGGTTGTAAATTTATTCCAATAAGAGCGCTGTTTGATCCCACACTCATGTGTGATGCTTGTTGCAATTGTTGGATTGCTGGAACGTAGTAGGAAGACAGAAGTTGTGGTTGTGGTTGCGGTTGTGATTGAGAATTTGGCCACAGTTGCTGGTGTTGGACATTTGTGTAAAGGGAATTTAGATCACCAGAATGGGAACTGCTGGGGTTCATTCCTGCAATGTTATCAGACTGAAAAGATGCCTGGTTGGGGTTGAAGTTGTTATTATTCATTTTTTCCGGTACAATCTAAAGGTAGCAAACAATCCATATATATTTATTGCTGGAGCAAGACTAAAATAGTTCGTTCATTCCCACCAGCCTAGAGCACAACAAATTGTTATACTATTTACATAGCTGAACATTGTAATAAGTATTTATAGGGTTCCAGCAGCGACAAGTGCTCATCATTGCTGTTGACATTATTGTATTATAGAATAAAGAATCGTCTATAGAATAAATCCCGCCTTGTAAACATTACTTTTGTGCTACTTCTTATTCATGAAGGTCGTTTCTGAGTTTTAGCAATTTAAAAAAAAAACTACAAAACATGGATCGATCAATTAACAATAGTAGGAGTAACGCTCACCTTAGCAGAACCGTCTCAATAGGAGATGGTGGAGGACTTGGTGATGATGGAGAGAGTGGTAAAAGTGCCATACTATGGGGAACAAAGCTGTCAAAATCTATGTTACATTTTCCTGACAACATTGCAGACAACATGGACCAAGTTCCGACCGATGATGCGGCAATGATGGAGGAGTTCGATTTACAGACTTTGGAAACTGATCCTGCAGCAAATCCCACTTCTCATACAAGCTCCATGAACTCAGCTTCTTCCTCATATCCAACAAATATGAATTCTTTTGTCTTCCAAATTCCTACTGTAAAACTTGAAAATAATCCAACGCTGCATCATCAACAACAATTCTATCACCCCCAACAACTTGGACACATTCAGGCTTCCTCGAACACACATTCATTTTCACCACCTACCTTGGTACCTGCTGTTACTCAAAACAATAATAACGCGCTGCCACAGAATCTTACAGCGTCCCCTCAACTACGTAATCAGCAGCAGTCGTTTCATATTCCACCTGGTGGAATCCAATCTACTTCGAACATTACTAATGCGTTGACATCGAATGGTACTGTCGCTCTCATTGCCCATCATCAACCAACCACTATATCAAGTCAAATGTCTGTCGAAGAAGCCAAGAAATTTGAGCGAGTACATTGGAAAATAGTACCCGCAACACGCAAGTCCAATACGTTGTTATGGAAGTATTTCAAAGTTTATGACGAATCACATCATGTCACGGATACTATAGTATGTACTATGTGCTATGAAAAGAAGAAAGATCTTCTTGGTGCTTATCCTAAGCAGTGGGAGGTTAAGATCGGTGATAGCAAGAGTACTTCACATTTGGTACTGCACCTAAAGCATAATCACAAAATTGAGTACGAAGAATATATGCAAGCAGATCGCGAACGAAAAGTCAAACAAGGAAAATTGACGGCTGTTCCTGTGAACAAGTCCTCGATGGGTAATGGTGGGTTTAAGGGGGTTCACGCCGGGTCCGGGGCAAATCCAATACATGGTTACGCTAGCATGGAGGTTGCCGATTCCGAAGATACAGGATCTGCAGGAGAAGGAAGCGGTACTGGGAATAATGAAATTGTAGGTCTGGATAGTAATAGCAATAATACTGTAATATCTACTGTGATAAAGGAACCTACTTCCTCTCTTGGTGCTGACGCTACTATTACGACGGCAGGTAAGACCCCACAACAGGAGATGGCCTACTATTTGACAGCTGCGTCTATTCCCAACACGGAAGAGAAGTATATGAAAGCCTATCTTCGTTGGGTTATACTAGATCACTTGCCCTTGGATACTTGTAATAAACCTCACTATCAAGTCATGATGAAAACTCTTTCTCGCCGTGATATTTCTATTGATCGCACAACTTTATTGAATCTACTAGACTCTGAGACGAAAGCTGCTAAAGATACCCTGAGAGATATGATTAGCAACAGCTACATTGCATTAACAATTGACAATTGGACTGGTAAGAAAAATTATATCTCTTCATGCATCTCAGTTCATTCAGTTAACTCTCCCAAATTTTACATACAGCCGAAGACTCAACACAATATTTAATTGTTGCAATAACATTGATAACAAATGACTGGGAAAATAACACCTTCCGACTGTTTTGTGGACCTCATTACCAGCACCATCACAGGCTTCATGATATTGTGAAAGGTCTGATACAAGAATATAATATTAATCCCCGAAAGATTTCTGCTATTATTTCGAAAAAAGCAGTTAATTTTGCATCAGCAACAATTGGTTCATCGAATTATCGTGGTGATGACGACGGACATACCAACAAAGCAGTTACGAATATCACTGTGGGGTTAACAAAACATGCAAAAGAGATCAATTTTGTTTGTTTTGAAGCTGAAATTGATTATTTTATTGAGAAGGTAATATTTTCATTTAGTTTATCTAATACTATTATTCATTTATTTGTAATAGATTCTGTCCCATTTAAATGCATATTCACTTATTCGCAAATTAGAAGCATATTTGCCTGGTGCATCGATGGAGAGTACAAGTCGCAATGATCGCAATCATTATATGTTTGAGTCCATCCATTATATTATAAGTAATTACGAAGAATGTTTTTCAGATCGTGGAACACACACACGCACATGCTCTGACGAAATAACTTCTGGAAATAGCATCGCTACTAACAATATTCCTTTGGTCTCAGTACAGGATCACCTTCTATTGCAACAAATTGTGAAGATTAGTCAACCATTTATACATGCAAGGAAGCATTTTATAAACAAGACATTCTTCTCTTTAAGTTGTATTCCGATCTATCTTATGAATCTCAAAGAGGCAATGAGTATTACATTGCATGAATATCGTGAACAACTTGCACTTGAGGGAAGTGGGCATTGTCCTGTTGATCTACTTCAAACTTTACTGATTCCATTGTGTGAAGATATAGTCAAAGATTTAGATGTCAAGTGGAAGCTAGACTTTAGTCAAGGTGTAGAAGAAGATTATTGGAAGGCTACAGGACTACCAGAGAAAGCATTCTTAGCTACAGCTTTGGATCCGCGGGTGCATGTCTTGTCCAAGATCTGGAACCACAGTGTCAGTTTAAAGGTTTGGAGTAAAATCAAACAGTTATTGGGTGAAGTTTACGATGAAAAGTCACGCGGTACTGCAGGCAACAATGTACAAAACCTACATATTGGTAGTAACACCATAGGAGGAAGAGGAGGTTGGGTTGCGACTCCTTCAACTTGTGGTGAATTCACTAACTCTTCATTGATATCGTCTACTCTTGCAGTTCCTGTTCTTGATGTAGAGCCAGACGGTGGAAGATCCACAATCGGATTAAATCTCTCGCATCACTTTCCACCTGTTGCACCAGCCTTTGTACCAGCCGGAGAAGGAAATTCGATCGCTGGATTAGGAAATGCTTCAAATTTACGAAAGCACGATCTCAATGATGTCTATTCAAGCAACGGCAGCACTACTAATCAAGTATTCCACGATACAATGTTTAACAATAATAGTGGCACTTCGAGTGGTTCTAATGCTGCTGGTCCAGCGATCGCAAAGTCCAAACATGATTTGATAGAAGATGAAATCGGACTTTTTCAAATACTCAAAGAAGATTATCAAAAGAAATTCTCTGAGGAAGGTGGAAGTATAGGAAGTTTACCAGTCTCACCCGATGGTCCTGTAACTGGGGTTTCATATTTCCCAGGCTCTCCTTCGGCACTTGCTGTTGTAACGGATGAGGTTAGCGGAAGCTCCAGTGCAGATGGACATGATAATGGTACCGGTCATGTTTCGAAGAAGTTGGCCTTCTCCTCCCCAAATCGTGTATCGGTTAGTGGATTGGGAGAAAGTAAGATTGAACAATCCAATCCCTTAGAATGGTGGAAGTTACACGAGATAAAGCTGCCACTAATGTCATCGTTAGCTAAGAGGCTTTTCTGCATTCCTGCCACTGCCCGTCCGTGGCGATTTAAAGCTTCTGTCTTCGCAAATTTTGCTTTAGTGCCTGAACAACTTCAGAACACTTTGTTGCTGTATGACGTCTGGCGGAGAATCTTGACTGATCCAAAGCGAATTAACTATGCCTCATCTAGTCAAGCAGTTGTAGGTACAACAAGTAAGGTAAAGTCACGTTACAGTTTAGCGCAAGACAAATAATGGTGTGTAATACTTGCTAGTGCAGTTTGGAATTTAATGTTGATGATGTCTCTGTATATCCCATTATGTAAATAATAGAAGAACGTTCCAATAATATTTGTTTGGGTGCAAGTCTGTTATGGATGATATGAAATACATTTAGTGGTTGTGATATAGTGCCAGAATCTATTCGTTAAAGTTACTATCGAAGTATTGGAAATCATATGTGGTAGCTGTGGTTGAGTTGTTGTACGACCAGGATAATTTGTAAAATATTCTTTGATTTTGAACCCCATGCCCATGATCACTCACTTAAGTTTTTTTTCACCTTGCTAGATACATTTATTGGAATTAGATCGCAATCAGCTTTAAATTACTTTTCCACCACACCAGCAAAATTGCAAATGTACTACAAAGTGTTCTAAACAATTCAATCAAATCCCGTTTGCGTCAAATGGGGTTTGCGGCAAGACATTTTAAGACACCTTACTAGAAATTTACAAACAGTTTATAAATCATCATCATATTCATGTAACTTCGCACTATATTGAATTATACCTCATTCACAAAAAAGAAAGCACCAAATATTATTCAACAGCAATTTATCCAAGAACATTTTCATTCAAGAAATTGGTAAATAAAATATACACGATATAAAACATATATCACAAAAATATCTATACTACACAATACTATTTTGGAATCATCACAATGTGTTGCACTACCACTTCATATAGAATTTGATCTTAGACTTCAACAAACCAGCTCATAATGTGTATGTACATATCAACTTACCTTGGTATGAATGGGGAGACTAACTTGGAGCATAATAGAGGAAAGAATTTCAATGTTAGGTATACGCGACAGTTTTGGTTAGATAGTGATGAAAGGGAATATTTAATATAATATTGATGCAAACAAGTCAAATTATCGACAAAACCTTCAATTATCGACTATGGGAGCAAACATCCTAGGGTGTCTTATGGAACAACCCTACTACATACATAGACCACTAAAACCGAGAGTAATAAAGCCATTACTCTGCTTGATACAAAAAAGACCAACAAAAAAGTAATCTCGGTTGAAGGTTAGACTTGCAACCACGCCTTAGATAGAAAATTAAATAGGCATGATTCCATGTATAACCAACACAGCGTAAAGCAAAGAGAGAGAGAGAGAGAGAGAGAGAGAGAGAGTAATCTCATTGACATTCATACCCTAAAGTGTGAATCTTACATATATCACAGGGAGTTCTGTAAATACACTAATAAGTGAGGAGATCGCAAGACAGAATATGGACAAATGAAATATAATTCTTTAGAGCGCAGCATACAAAAACAAACAAAGAGAGTGAAAAAATAAAAATACCATGAACATCGGGATAGAATGTAGCAACTATATTAAAAATCAAAATACAAAGAAGAAGGGATGGAATTCCTTTCCACAATTGGATTGATTTGCAGATAGAATACATGTACATAACTAAGTGAGTGAGTGAGAGAGAGATTGAGAAAAGTGGTCATTTACCGATGATGAAGTTTGATAGAGGGAGAGAACTTCTTGGCGATTCACCAAAGTAACATCACATGTTTGTATGGGAACAGAACGACACGAGCGCTGCAGAGCATCAACGTTGCTATCAATATAAGTGTTTCCATCAGATAATGAGACAACCTCTGGATTATTATTCGTTTCTGAATCACTAACTGCTTCCTCATCTTCATTATCTTCGCTTAACCAATCATAACATCTCCCTTCAAGAGAGTTAGAGTTGTATGAATCAGATTCATCATCAGTCATTTGCATGGAAGTTAAGCTACCATCAGGACAAGTAAGACCAGGGAAAAAATCTTTCTGTTTTGAAATCCTTTTCACCAATTCTTTTTGTTTCTCATCAAATTTATTCTCATGACGAATTCGTCGTAGAAAAAATACAACTAATACAAAAAGTAAGGTGCCACTAACTGAAGCACCAGCGATTATAATCTTAGCAGAGATACCTTCCGTTTTCTTCTTCGCATTAATAGTCAAGTCAATTTTGCTTGTGTCATCATCATTCACTTTATGATGGTCATCATCACCATAATAGTAGGAAAAATCATCTTCATGATGAATAACAATAGTATCACCTTGTCCAATATTTTCATCATCTGTACTGTCATCGATTTGTTCATGATCAATCGAATCATCGATAGAAGGAATGTCACTGGATTCAATGGGAAAGTCATTGTGCATTGTGAAGCGTCCTGTAACAACCAAAGCATATGGTTGTGAGTAAGTTGCAAGATGACGCACAGACACGGTAATAGCATAAACAATATTTGGTGGAGGATCTGCGATGTCAATTACTTGTACATTGGATACAGTGGTAACACCCTCTCCAATGTGAGGTTTAATGACAGAATCCTCCAATGAGTCATTCACACGCACTCGCAAATCCAGAAGGTTGACCATAACTTCGGTCGACATTGGTGATGCTGGGTAATCTGTATAGCATAGAGTGATTCGCAGAAAATTAGAAGTTGGAGACTCCGTAGATATGGAGTTCACGTGTAGGTAGTAGGTATGCTGTAAGGTATCTTGGGATAAGGCAACAGCACTTGATGGAGAAGTCATATATTTACCAACAACGAAGAGTTCGTGGTTAAAGCCACCGACTGGGCTTTGAAATTTGAGTGTTGAAGCAAGTTCTAATCGCCCATATCCTTGAACAATAGAAGGATATTTCTCAAGAAGCGTGACTTTGCGCTTTCTTGTATCAAGATATTTCATTGGACGACTTGCATGAATCAAAATCGCTTTTAATAACGCACCCGTAGCTTCAAATCTATCGCTAACTTTCGGAAATCCACTTGGATAAAATCCATCCGAAAAGTATTGTTGCACTTTTAATGCCATTCCTGCAACAACTGCAGCTGAAGAAGAAGTCCCCGCAGCTCCAAATAGTCCACAGTAGGGTTGTGTTGCATCAGGGACACCAGCTGCAGATGATATCCACCATCCCGGAGCAAGAAGATCAGGCTTGAGGCGTCCATCGCGTGTGGGACCGATAGAAGAAAAATATGCTACCGTATGAGCGTCGAAATATTCCGCATTCATGCTTTGTAAAGGATAGCGAAATTTCCAAGACTCTATATCACTCAATGTTGATCCAACTGTCAAAGCATTCTTTGCATTTGCAGGACCACAAATTGATTGGTATCCCATAGCATCCTTTATCCCCGAAGCGACTGTAGGATCTCCACCTTCGTTCCCGGCAGCAAATATAACTAGAGTATTAGAATTATCATACATAAATCTATCTGTATTCTCACTGTCCATATCATAATCGTCGGCAACACCGTCGATTGAATCGCAGACACTTCCCCAAGAGTTGGCAAATATTTTTGCACCTCGTCCATTATTGTACAAGACTCTAAACATATCAACATTAATGTCCACTGGAAGAGTCACACCATGTTCTTCAACTCCACTGATGTCAAAGAAAGCAATCTTTGCATCTACGGACATACCTTGATGAGATAAAAATCTGTCTCCTGAAAAATAATTAGGATAGCCTAGGTTGTCGGAGTCTTCGGGAATGGAACCCGCGATGGTTCCAGCAACATGACTACCATGACCACTGTCGTTCTCTTTGGTATCAGCAAATGCAACATATTGATAGATTTTACGATGAGATGGATTTAGAACAGGGAATTCCAAATCTTGCTGAAAAGCGACGGTATTATTCGTATCGTAGAAATAACAGTTACTCAAGGCAATACCGCTATCGATTATCCCGACAACCGTTCCAGCTCCAGTCAACCGTTGATTAATCCAACTACTGTTGCGTTTATCTAAAGCTATTTTTGGTGACACGATCAAACCATCATCGCAAGTCTGTTTTGCAAACAGATTGTTTAAAACTTTTTCTTTCCGAAGTGAAACAGCGACAACTTCTGGTCTCTGTGCTAATTTCTTCGCTATCTCATAAACAAGCCGACAATCATTGATGTACACATCTCCGCTTATTTTCTCTCTCAGACGATTTGGAGCAGCTGCCATTCTAGTTTCCATTTTTGGTTGAATATGTTCTCCATACCTACGTCCCCCAATGTAGCCAGATCGCTCATCCAAATTCAAAATAATCTCTCGGATAGGTTTGATATCGTTTTTTAATGTGTCAATCGAACCACGCAACTGATGACTTTCTGAAGAATGATTGGTTGCGTGCACGCCGTACAAAACCTCCAACTCATTGATAAATTGCAAGAACGAATCCATTCCGACTGAAGATGATGGAACATGCAAGGAAAAACGCAAGACTATCTGAGCCGGAATGGACTGTGATATTTTTGTAACTATCTTACGGGATGAAGAACCAACCACATTATCTAGCTGCGAATCGTATAAATATCTGGAAGAAGTCAAAGATTTGTTGCTACGTTTCCTACAGTTATCAGCATTCCCTACGAGAGCTTGAATTTTGTTATCCAATTTCCAATCAGGATGGAAAGTAATAAAGGCCTGAATCAAAGGCTGAGTAGTATGCTGAAGTGAAGAGAGATTTTCTAATTCTTTCCAATTTACAGAGACTATCGCGAATTCAGAAGAGAGAATCTCATAACGCCTGTACCCAACCTTTTCCATCAAGAGATGATGACATAAACTTTGACAGCTTTCCTCATTAAGTTTTATCAGATAAGGATAGGTTTCTTCCGAATATGATGTGGAAAATTTTGTAAATTTTTGCACATGATCTCTATGAAACGATACAATGGACTCAACGTAAGTTTTGTCAGTGCTAAATAGGGAACTGTGAAAGTAACTTTTAGAAACGGGTGAATCATTTGAAACACTTTTAACACTCTTACCGAATATTCGATCGTAAAAAAGGTAATACTGTAAGAGGAAGCGACGAAACTGCGTCACTCCCATCGAAGACCAATGTTGAACTGATTCGTGAGCTTGCTGCTGAGACCGCCAGCAGAGAGCACAGACTAAATAAACACACATATAGTGACATATGTAGGAGCACTTGATAGGCGCCGTTTTACACTAAGACTTTGTGTGAATAGTTAGAAGAAAGTGTATGGAGTTTCACCCGAAGCAACAAACAAACTCTGCCTTAAAAATCGAAAATAAAACAGTGTATATATCCCAAATCGGTCTACATTGACCATGTTACCGCTGTGAAATGATGTCAGTCATACTTCTTATGATATTGGATAGGGATTCATTTCGTTATGCAAAGTTTCATCATTTTTGTACTAGCATCCACGTGAGTCATTCTACCTTATACCGTATATACAGTGACTGGTTGCAAATAAATTTTTTATATTTAGAGAAGTTTTTTCTCCAGCCACATGCAATTTCATCTCATGCAGGTGCAGCAGTGCGAAAGAGACGGTAAACTTTTACGATAATTTGACACATGTTAAAAATTATTTCTCAGTTGGCCTGTTCTTATCCACACGATAGATCCATCTTTGATACAAGTATATTAGAAATATTATATCATCCCTAAACACTGATAATCGGTGCATCAAGGGCATTTTGATAATAAACGCAAATAAATCGTCCACAAAAGTATTCAAAAACTTGTAAATAAGATACTGTCGAAAAGGTTACATCAGCAAAAACATTCTGACTGAGAAAATAACTTACATTCCATGGTAGGTGCGAAACCGATTTCAATTTATGATTGATATACAGTTGGGGACACATAAAAATAAATCCAAATGTATACACACTACTTGTCAACGAACCGATGAACCACGAGTACCATGATTTGTGACGTTGGTAAACAAGCGAATGCACTACAAAAGCAAGAACGACAGGAATCAAAGCAGCTCCAATGTAGCGCGTGGCAAAACGGTCTGCCTCCAAAGTTGCTCTTGTTAATTCAATCTCCAGCAGCTGCTGTTCCTTAGTAAGAGGAGTCCCTG
>JACCEA010084707.1_pt1 | contig 22650 bp, 31 predicted proteins | sample 7449851 | NCBI WGS metagenome assembly JACCEA01 (sample SAMN15323453, study PRJNA562643) | freshwater metagenome | isolation source: river surface water | place: USA:Blue River Watershed | collected 2017-08-18 | reverse complement strand
TCATAAATATCCCACACTCCTATAATGAATGCAATTAAAAAAACGGGACAAATCATGCGCAAGAAAATTGTGGTTTTAGATGATTATGAAAATTCATATGAAAAACTATCTGATTGGAGCGCCATCAAAGGTTTGGCAGATGTACAGATCTTCAATCAACCCCTGCTTGGCGCTGCCCTTTTAGAGAAAATTCAGGATGCGCATGCATTGGTCTTAATGCGTGACCGCACCCCCCTTAAAGCAGAGCTGATTGCTCAGTTAAAGCATTTGGAATATGTGGTTTTTACTGGCACCAGAAATTTAGCCCTAGATGCTGAAGCTTTAAAAAAAAGAGGCATTCCAATCAGTCACACAGAATGGGGTCCATCCAAAGACAGTACGGCCGAACTAACGTGGACATTGCTCCTGGGCCTTCACAAAAGATTGGTCGAACAAAACAAACTGGTCATTGAAAATCAGTGGCGCAATCAGCACTCTTTATTGCCCGTGTTGAAGGGGCAAACCTTGGGTTTGGTGGGCTTGGGTGAAATTGGCTCACGCGTGGCAAAAGTTGCGATCGCATTTGGCATGAAGGTAGTCACTTGGAGCCCGAACATGACTACCGAAAGAGCGGCAACCATAGGCGCTGAATCAGTCAGCCTAGATAGCCTCATGCAAACCTCTGACATTGTTTCATTGCACATCGTTGCGAGCCCCACAACCAAGGGCATGATCAATCAAGAAAAATTGGCGCTGATGAAAAAAGGTGCTTTGCTGATCAATACGTCACGCTCAACTTTGGTGGACACCAACGCATTGGTTGAAGCACTTCAAAACCAAAGTATCGGTGGTGCAGCCTTGGATGTTTTTGACATCGAGCCTTTACCTGCTGATCACCCATTGCGCAGCACGCCTAATACATTACTCACCCCACACCTTGGCTTCATTGCAGAGCCAGTGTTCAAGTCATTCACCACAGGCGTGGTCGAGTGTTTAGAAGCTTGGTTAAATGGTCAAGCCATCATCCGTCCTCTGCCCTGATTGCGGCAACCCACGAGGCGCTCTTCAGTCAGAGTGCCCTTACTGTGGATCGCAAGAAACACCACCGCTACCTAAAAAGTTGGCGGGTATTTTTACGCTGAATTTAGAAGAGAATTTACCCAGAGTCGACGAAGCCTTGATTCTTTTTGATCAGGCTTTAGATGAACTGGCCAAAACAGCCATCAGAGTTGTGAAAGTGATTCATGGATACGGTTCTGGCGGACAAGGTGGCAGAATCAAAAAAGCGATTCGCCAAGAATTGATTTATCAAAGACGGTCTCACTTGATCAGTAGTTATTTCGCTGGTGAAGATTTGGGGCCTGGCAAAGAGTCCTATCAAGAACTGTGCAGACAATACCCTGCTGTCAAAGATATTCTGACAAAGGATATTTTTGGTAACCCCGGTATTACTTTGATTATTCTGAAAAGATGAACAAACCGTTAACGGATTCTCATTGCCCGCAATGTGGCAAGATTTTTGAGTGCCTCTCTGCCACAAATGTGGAAGATTGCTGGTGCATGTCACTGCCACCAGTGAGTTTCAATGATGGCGAGAAAAGCAGTTCTTGTTGGTGCCCTGACTGCCTTCAACAGCAGTTGGAAAAACAATCAAAACAAGATTAAAGATTTAGACTCATTCTGAGAGTGAACAAATCTCACTCAGAGCGAGAGCAAACCCACTCACGTCTTTGCCATTCACCTGGTTTTTCAGCAAATACCATCCAAATGACCAAACCGCTCATCAAAGACCAAATTGGGTTAGAAATCAAAGTTTTCATTTAAATACTCCTTTTAAAGCCACTAAATACAAGGCACAGCGCCAATACTGTATAAATATACAGTATTTTTAAAAGATGTCAAGAAATTGCTAAAAATTCTTAAAAATGGCTTTATTGGGCCGATAATTGATAATTAAGATGAGCCCAGCAGATCTGGGCTCCTATGAGTAATGAATGAATAACTGGGCAAATAATGACACTCGCTGAAATGATTTTTGATGGAATGGTTTGGTTGATTGGCGGTCTTGTGATTTTCTACATGGCACGTCGCTACTGGGTGATGTTTCGCGCCAGCCAAAAACCCGCATCAGGGTGCTCAAGCTCAGATTCCGGCTCAGGATCTTGCTCTTCTTGTCCCAGCAAAAAAGACTCTTCGCAATAAGGAAACATTGCCATGTTGTTAACAATTATTCGCACCCCACTCTCTCGTGTTTTATGTAGCGTCTGTTTGGTCTTGTTTTCCAGCTTATCTATGGCGCAGGTTGAGATTCCAGAAGCAAAGGTTGCTCAGGGTATTGAATACATCAGTGGCGGTATTGGCAGCGAAGAATCCGACGCATTATTGGCTTTGGGTAAAAAATGGCCCTTGGTCTTGGAGTTCTCACAAGATCATCCCCAAAGACCATTGTGGGTGGCTGATGTCACTGTAAAAATTCTAGATCAAAAAAAGAAAGTTGTTTTTGAGGCTTTGAGTGATGGCCCCATCATGTTGCTGAAAATGACTGCCGGCAAATACGATGCCGAATACTCATTTGAAGGAAAAGTTTTGAAACGCACCTTGGTAGTTGAAGAAGGTAAGTTTCAAAAACAATCGGTTGTTTGGCCACAATAAGGCCAAGAAGGTTTCGTGCGCTCAGCATTTCTTGACAACATCAAAGGCATTGCTTGCCTGTTGATTCTTTTTCATCACTTGGCTTTTTACGGACCGATGTCCGATGTTGCCAACACAGTCATACCCAACACCATCGATTTCTTACTTCTTTACGCACGTCTAGCTGTTGCAGTATTTTTTTGTGTGGGCGGTTTTTTGACTGGTTTGAAGTTGAGCGAACCTAATTTCTTTGCTAAGCACTCCGTCCAACAAGTGATTTGGCAAAAGTATCTTCGCCTCGTGATCCCCTATCTTGGCGCAATTGCTTTGGCCATTGCAGCCTCTTTTATGGCCAGTCGCTTGATGCAACACCATTCAATCTCTGCAATGCCGGATATCCCTCAACTATTGAGTCATCTGTTCTTTTTACAAAACATCCTTGGCTATGAATCCTTATCTGCAGGCCTTTGGTATGTTGCTATCGATTTTCAATTATTTGCTGTGTGTGCCTTATTGGTTTTCTTGGTAGAAAAATTATCGCCAGCAAGCTGGAGCTATCGCAGCACTCGCCTGATCACATTGATTATCTTCAGCGCTCTCACGATTGCATCTGTGATATTTTTTAATCGTGATGACACTTATGACGTTTGGTTCATTTTCTTCTTTGCGACTTATGGCCTGGGCTTGCTGACCGCTTACCTAGCAAGAAGCCGCTCACATCAGGTCTTGATTCTATCGGTGGTAGCGATCACCATTTTTTCTCTTTATTACCAAGATTTCAGAGAACGATTGTCCCTTGCATTGTTCACAGCTTTTATATTGTTCAGCAGCTATGAGAGCCATTGGTCTAAATCCAAACTTTGGAATAATCCATTGCGAAAAATTGGTGAGATGTCCTATTCGATTTTCTTGGTGCACTTCCCAGTGTCTCTGGTGATCAGCGGCATTTGGTCTCAACTTTATCCAAGCGATCCTTGGATGAACGTCTTAGGGATGTGTGTATCTGCGGTGCTAAGTTTATTGCTGGCTATTCTTTTCTATAAGTACATAGAAAAAAATTAAACCCAATGAATTAAACCCAACAAATTAAACCCAACCCTGCTTCCATTCCAATCCATCGGTGAGTGATCGCCAATGAATGGTTTTTTGGCGTTTACTCATCACCGCCTCAATCACCACTTGCTCCACTGCCCCACCTTCGATTTCTGGATCAATCACTTTGATCACCATGAAATGTTTTTCTTTGTTCACGGGTGTGACAGCCGTCCATTTACTCAGGAGCAGTTTTTTAGGATGAAGAGGATTTTTGGGCATGGGTGAAATTGGTGAAAAACTTAGTAACTCTTTAATTTTTATTCATTTCAATAGATACTATGAAGATGAAACAATTATTGCAAGAAACCAAAACAATTGCTGTGGTCGGTCTATCCAATAAACCTGATCGACCATCTTATGGTGTGACGAAATACATGCAAGCGCATGGCTACAAGATCATCCCCGTCAATCCCACCTGTTCTGAAATTTTGGGAGAAACCTGTTACCCAGATTTAAGCAGCATCCCAGTACCGGTCGACATGGTGAATGTTTTCAGAAAATCAGAAGACTGTCTTGAAGTTGCTCATGAAGCGGTCAAAATTGGCGCACAATCACTGTGGCTTCAAATGGGCGTTATTAATCAAGAAGCCTTGGATTACGCCAGCGCTCATGGCCTAACTGGCATCATGAATCAATGCCTGATGGTAGAACACCGCAAGCTAGGGCTCTAAGCCACCTATAAGCACTCCAAGTAGAGCAGAAATCCTGATTCTGGATTAAGCTAGATGCATGAAAAATAACCATGACATATTGGCCAGTGAAATCACCCCTCAAAATATCTTTGAAAAAAGACGCCAATTAATCAAATTGGCAGCGATGGGTGCGTTTGGCTTATCTCAAGCCGAGGTTTTTAGTAGAAATGCTTTTGCTCAGACTAGTCAAAAACTCCCCGCCAAAGTCAATCCACAGTTCTTTGTGGCAGATAAGCTCACAAGCTACAAAGATGTCACAACCTACAATAATTTTTATGAGTTCGGAACAGATAAAGCTGATCCAGCTCGCAATGCTCACACCTTAAAAACAAGACCATGGACTGTGAGCGTTGAAGGCTTGGTGAATAAACCCAAGGTATGGGACATTGATGCCCTGCTGAAGTTAGCTCCGATGGAAGAACGAGTCTATCGCTTTCGTTGCGTCGAAGGTTGGTCAATGGTGATTCCTTGGATTGGCTATTCTTTATCTCACCTGATCAAAGCCAGCGAACCACAAGGTTCTGCAAAGTACATCGAATTTATTTCTTTGGCCGATCCAAAACAAATGCCGGGTGTTAACAGTCGTGTGCTGAATTGGCCATACACCGAAGGCTTGCGTTTGGATGAAGCCATGAATCCTTTGGCACTTTTAACATTTGGTCTTTATGGAGAAGTACTGCCTAATCAAAATGGCGCACCAGTTCGCATCAATGTGCCTTGGAAATACGGCTTCAAGAGCGCCAAATCAATTGTAAAAATCCGCATCACCGACAAAGAGCCTGCTACGAGCTGGAAAGTATCAGCCCCTTATGAGTATGGCTTCTATTCGAACGTGAACCCAGAGGTCAATCATCCTCGCTGGAGCCAAGCAACCGAGAGAAGAATCGGTGCCGAAGGCGGTATGTTTGCACCTAAGATTAAAACCTTGCCTTTCAATGGCTACGCTGAACAAGTGGCGCATCTTTACAAAGGCATGGATTTACGGAAGTTTTATTAAGTGATGAAAGCATTATTGATCGGCATTGGTTTACTGCCACTGGTCCGATTGATAGTCTTGGGCTACCAAGAGGAGTTGACTGCCAATCCAATTGAATTTATCACTCGTTCAACTGGTACCTGGGCCTTAGTGTTCTTGTGTTTGACCTTGGCCATCACACCTCTTCGCAAACTCACTGGCATCAACCAATTGATGCAATACAGAAGAACTCTGGGTTTGTTTGTGTTCTTCTATGCCTGTCTGCACTTCTCAATTTGGTTTTGGCTAGATCACGGTTTGATCTTTTCAGAAATGATTGTGGATGTGATCAAGCGTCCCTTCATCACGGTCGGATTCATATCTTTTGTTTTACTCATACCGCTCGCGCTGACTTCCAATCAATGGGCTGTTAGAAAACTAAAGCGCAACTGGGCAAGACTTCATCAATTCATTTACTTGATAGCACCCTTGGTGATCCTTCATTATTTTTGGCACAAGTCCGGAAAAAATGATTACTTCACCGTGAGTATTTATGGTGCTGTTCTTTTGATACTTCTCGCATTTAGATTAAGACTGAGGTTAAAACCATGATGCCGATCAAACAACAGCATTTAAAGATATCTATTTACAGTGGTCTATTGGCCATACTCATGACTTCTATGATGAGTGCAGCCAGCGCTCAAACAAAACCAACTGCTTTAGAAAAAACAACTCGCATTGGACAACTTGAATGGGACTTGCATGAAGTGACGATTGGCACAGTGAAACTTTATGCTCAACAAACCAAGTTTGTCAGTTCTGGTGAAAAAGAAGGTGGTAGCTTTATTTATGAATACGGTTGGACACGTAAAAAAGGTTGGACTTGGTTGCAACCATTTGGCGTGCCAGCTAAAGATCAAGAGCCAGCGGTTCATTTGAATTTTGATGAAGCCCAAGCCATCTGCCAATTTTTTGGTAAACGACTACCCAAGGATCAAGAATGGACATCAGCGGCTTTTCTAGAGCAGCGGACCACTCCTCCACAGTCATTTGTCAAAGGCAAGCGTTACACCTACGCCAATGGTGATACCCCACGAAACTCGCATTGCTTGAATGGCTGTGCAGGTCTAAAAGGTCTTGCCCCTGCTAATGTTCTTAATCGCGGCACAGGCCATGTGGCTGTGATGACCACCCAACCAGGTGTGAATGGTTTGTACGATATGGGTGGCAACGTTTGGGAATGGGTGGATGATGGTCCAGGCAATGAGAGAGTCACTCGAGGAGCCTCTTGGTGGTACGGCCCAGAGAATCAAATTGAATCAGCCCTAGCAACAAAATCCAGAGATACCAAAGTGGCTTATGTTGGCTTTAGGTGCGTGAAAGATACCAAAGACCCAAAGTGAAAATCCATCAACTGATTTAAATGATTGGGATAATCAGAAATAGCGTGATCACCACCCTCTAAGATCAATTGATGGGCTCCAGGGTATTTGCTCACCATCTCACGCCAATCTAGAACTTCATCCCCTTTGGCAGCTAACAAAAAATATCTCTCTGCTTGGGTGATGTCTTTGACATAGATATCTTGAAGTTCTTGAATGTACTCTGGCAAGAAATGAAACACTTCATCTTGATGCCAGGACTTCTGTTCACCAATGTATTTTTCTAAATCTCTTGCTGGCTCAATGGCCGGGTTCAATAAACTGACCTTACTTGGAAACTGTTCAGCCAAATGGGTGGCGTAGTACCCACCCAATGATGACCCCATGAAAGACAAAGAACTGAATGTCTGGCCGCCAATATGGTCACGCACCATCTCAATTGCTTTACGCGGAGAGGCAGGCAACTGTGGGGAGTACCAAATAATCTGTTCACCCAATTGAATACGCTTCTCAATAGCAGCTTTGGTCAATTGAGCTTTATTTGAAAGTGGCGAGGATTTAAAGCCGTGAAGATAAACGAATAAATGCATGGGAATGGTCTTGATTTTGAAACATGCGTGATGAATTAGCCTAATATAGTCGAATCTTACTCAAGAATGCAGGTTTGGTGATGAGCACAATATTTGAAAAACTTTTATCTGGTGAATTGCCTTGCGCCAAGGTGTACGAGGATGATCTCGTGTTTGCCTTCATGGATGCAGGGCAAGTGAATGATGGGCATGTGATCGTGGCATCTAAAAAGCCTTATGAAACCATATTAGATATTGATGAAGAAACGACTCAACGTCTTTTCTTAGTGGCCAAGCGGATTGCTCACGTTGTTCAGGATGCGTTCAAAGCTGAAGGCATAACCCTCTTACAAGCAAATAAAGATGCTGGCTGGCAGTCTGTACCGCACATTCATGTGCATGTACTGCCTCGTTATAAAAATGACGGGGTCGAGCTGGTTTGGCCAAGAAAAGAACCAGGCATCGAGCGCCTCAAAGAACTGGCCAAATTGATTCAAGTGCCAAGCCTTTGAAAGATTCATCAATGAACTGTCCATGCGGCAAAGGCTCCTATGAAACATGCTGTGGCAGATTTCATGAAGGCTCAGTACTCGCAAGCAACGCCGAAGAATTGATGCGCTCACGTTACAGCGCCTTTGTTTTAAAAAATGAACCCTATTTATTGAGCACCTGGCACTCCTCTACCAGACCTCAAGAACCATTGTTCAATGAAGATCTCACTCAATGGATGGGGCTAACAGTTAAGCATTTCAATGAGGCAAGCGATCATTTAAGTGCCACAGTAGAATTTGTGGCTATTTACAAGATCAATGGCAAAGCACATCGTCTTCACGAAATTAGTGATTTTGTGTACGAAGATAAACAATGGCTATATGTCGATGGTCAGTTTCCCAAGATAAAATGAATCTATGAACGACGATATTCTTCTTAAAATGCGCGCAGTCTTCCAAGATTGCCAAAAACAGGCTGTCATACTGGTCCAGCAGCACCCCAGCATCCACAAAGGCTTCGTGGCTGATATGCAGTTCGCAAGCACCTTTGGCACCTTTTTAGCCGACATTAAAATCAAGCATGGCATTGATATAGAAAAAGACTCAATTGCGCAACGCTTGATCGATGCACTAGAAAAAACAGACTCTCACAACATCGGTCTGATTCGAGAAGAAATTTACGATGCTTTAGATAAGATGCAAGCAGAACAATACGCTAGCTATATATTCATCAGCTGCTTCCCAAGTATTTACAAAGCAATGTCAGAAAAATAAAAGGCCTGTCATGATGTCCGAACAATTAGCCAAGAAGACACTCAAAGAGAAACTCTTCGTCATCATCTTCGAGGCAGATACTCGCGCAGGACAGCTCTTTGATAAAACTCTGATTTATTTGATTTTGTTGTCATTGGTCGTGGTGGTGATTGATAGCGTAGAGTCAATTTCATCAAAGTTTCACTCTGGCCTGACTGCTCTGGAATGGCTCTTCACGATCATCTTTAGCTTGGAATACATTGCGCGCGTTTACTGTGCACAAAATCGGATGCAGTACATCAAGAGTTTTTACGGCATCATCGATTTGATTGCTGTACTACCCACTTACTTGGCCATGCTCTTCCCTGAGCTTCATGCCTTGATTGATGTGCGAGTGTTGCGCTTGATCCGTATCTTCAGAGTGTTCAAACTCACTGAATATGTTGCTGAGTATGTTCACTTAGGTGCAGCATTAGCGGCCAGCAGAAGAAAGATATTCGTCTTCTTATCAGGTGTTCTGATGATTGTGATGGTTTTAGGCACCTTGATGTATGTCATTGAAGGCCCTGCCAACGGATTTACCAGCATACCAACGAGTATTTATTGGGCTATTAGCACCATGACCACTGTTGGTTTTGGTGACATCACGCCTAAAACAGACCTAGGGAGATTCATCACATCCATCATGATGTTGATGGGCTGGGGAACCTTGGCAGTACCAACAGGTATTGTGACCGCTGAATTAGCCAGTTCGCGCAACGAACAAATAACGACTAGGACTTGTAAAGAATGTATGTCAGAGGGGCATGCTGCTACAGACCAATATTGTCGACATTGTGGTGCCAAACTACCTGACTACATTCACGACTAAGTCATCGTTTTATTCATCTGTCTTATTTTTTGGATGACGTCCAATATTTCTGCATCTCTAAGAATAGAAACGACGCTGACCAGGTAATGAGCAAGAGGCCTAACAAGGCTTCAATGCCAGTGAGATACCTGAGATAACCTTGCGCCACCACATCACCATAACCAACGGTTGTGAAGGTGACAAAAGATAAGTAAACCGCATCCAATAAAGCACCATGATCGCTGACCATGCCAGTCAAGCCCCCCATGTCCTGAAATTGCAAGGCAAGCAAGTAACCAAAACCAAACACCCAAATTTCAATAACATGAGCAATGAAGATTGCTCCAGCACCGACAAGCACCTTAAAACGTGCCGGTAAATGTGAGACTTTGGGTAACTGCTTGTCTAACTGAAACAAGACTTCGTAGTGAAACAAAATCACCAAGAGAGCCAAGAGCGTATTAAATATAAAAGCAATGGTGAGCAGCATAGATAGGCTTATTTAAAAGTGAATCGCTCCATATTACTGACTTATGCAACTTTACACCACCGGAATCATCAAGCAAGAGATAAAAACTTTAAGAATGGTTACACTAGGTCTATTCACTTATTAACAATTGATTCAATTTAAGAATATTTCCATGCTCTCTCAAATAGAAAAATTCAATGCCTTAGTTATTGGCTCTAGCGGATCCATTGGTCAGGCATTCATTGAGCATTTAAAGAAATTACCGAATTGCTCAAAAGTGATTGGCTTGAATAGACAAACAACGCCATCAATTGACTATGAGAATCCAAGCAGTATTCAAGTAGCGGCCAATGATCTGTCTCATGAAGACCCCTTTCAATTGATCATTGTTGCTACCGGCATTCTTCACACAGATGATTGGTTGCCTGAAAAGAAAATCGCAGACTTGCAGGAAGAACAGTTCATGCAAACAATGCAATTAAATGCCCTGGGTCCTGGCATGTGCTTGCAATCATTCACCTCACTTTTAGATCCCGAGTTTGGCGTCATGGCTTGCCTATCTGCCAAAGTAGGAAGTATTGAAGACAATCGCTTGGGTGGTTGGTACAGTTATCGCGCCTCCAAGGCGGCTTTGAATATGCTGATCAAAACTGCAGCCATTGAGCAAAAGCGCTTAAGACCCAATCATTGTTTACTGGCTTTGCATCCTGGCACTGTTGCTTCTGCTTTATCACGACCATTCAAGGGCGATCAAATTGGCAGAACACCTCAAGATGCCACTTCTGATATGTTACAAGTGCTCTTGAACGCCAAAGCCAGCGATTCCGGCAAATTTTTGAGCTACCAAGGCGAAGAGATTCCTTGGTAACAAATTCTCTGTATTTAATTATTTGATGTTTTGAAATATTTGATTCATCGACTTCGCCAAAGCGATGTCTTTGTGCGTGATGCCGCCAGAATCATGGGTACTCAACATAACGTGCACAGTACTATAAACATTTGACCAGTCAGGATGGTGATTCATCTCTTCAATTGGCTCATAACAATTCTTCATGAACGCAAAGGCTTGTTCAAAATTCTTGAATATGAACTTCCGCTGCAATGAGAGTTGATCAGCGCTGATGACCCAACCCTCTAGCTCATTGATTGGAATATCTCTAACTACCAGCAAAGCTGGCTTGACGTTATTTGCTTGAGTAGCCATGACGTACTTTTAAAAGTGCTGAAAAATAAAATAAGGCTGGCGTAATCATCAACCAGACAACTGATAAACAAATCATGGCTGTATTAAAGTCAGTAAAGACACCTGCCCCCATTCTGACACCGGCCCAGTAGGCAAATGGTCCACTGATTGAACCCAATACTCCTGCGAGTAAATAACGACCACTCAACCAGCTCATAGATGATTGAAGCGTCAATGCCAGAGCAATCCAAATTGGTGTCATCCACAATGGTGCCATCGAGGTCCAATACGCCGTTGTAAAAGTAATTAAATTCTGGGATATCAGTAAGCTATCGAGAGCGACTCCAATGATCACAGCAATCAAGCCGATCATATAGTCATGGCTGCGATGCTCTGAAGTGAGAATAGCCCAAGCAATGATGCCTATAGAAATCAAGATGGCAAGTAATTCAAACTGATGGGCTGCGCCAAAAATACACAGAAACCAAACCGCTTGGAATTGAATGAAGTTAATCAGTTTTTTCATAGAACCCTGATGATTTGAAAATGAATGCTTGAGTCTTAGCGTTTATAAAAGGCCAAAGTGACTTCACCTAGATAAATACCAAATTTGCTCATCTTGGCTTTGTTTAGCATGACCTTGTCATCCATTTGATACATCCAGTCATTGAACTGAACGTTATAGACTTTGCCATCAACTGGCAATGCCAATGTGTATGACCAGTTCAAGGCATTGCCGGCAACCTCACCCAATGCTTCACCAACCACATCAGAGGCCGTTCCCTTATAGCGATTGGGTGCGATTTCTGTGAGGGTCCACACACGACGCTGCGTGGTGCCATCAGAATAAGTGAAGGCCTCATCTAAGACACCCACCTTTTGACCATTCTGCACTGTCCACTTGGCATCAATAACGACCTTGAATCGCTTGATCACTTTGTCGCTTCTGTCAGTGAAGATGCCGTGGGCATCAATCGTGCCATTGAAGTAGGTGGACAAGTCCAAAGCTGGCTTCTCTTGGGCATACTCACTGACCTTCACACTCGAACATCCAAACAAGGCAATACCCATTAAACAAACTCCTAAACGTTGCAAAGATTTAATCATGACAATAAGCCTCTAAATTAACCCTCGGACAAGATTGGCCCAATAAGACTTTTCTTAATTGGGGTGCGCTGGTTTTAGGGTGCAACCAGATGCCAAAAAATGCTTGGGAAAAAGATTCTCCAGCAATTTCACTGACAAACTGTCCGTTATAAAAAAACTGCGTACTGCCTTCCGGCTTTTTAATTGCTGTGATTGAGTCACCCACTTTGACTGTTTTGAATGCCTTGGCCAATCGATCAGCCCACTCAGCCCTTTGGGTTTCACTGACACCCAAATTCTTGAGCTCATCCAACGTTTGTTTGACTAGAGCATTCGCTTCAAATTTTCGCAGGTACTGAATATCCAGAGCAATACCGCCTTTAGGCTCTTTACTGGCAAATAACTTGGCATCATAAAGAGTAAAGCCCCAATAGGTCATTCGACCCTGACCCAAACCTTCCGTTTGAGTCATATTCTTAGCCACCAAGGATTGATTGTGATTATTTGATGTGGCGCTTGCATGTGAACAAAGTAATGCCAAAGCCAGAAAGAATGTACTAGCTGGGAAGTTAATTCGACGGTATTTACTCAAATAACTGATCATCTCTGTAGCTTACTCTTTAATGAGAATTTTTTCTTATGTACCCCAGACCTCCCAAGAACCATGGGGGTATTGAAGACCCTGATCATTTCATAATATTTGACTAAAACTGCCTAAAGAAAGCTTCTTTAAGGTAAACAACTAATATTTCGAACTATCTGTAAAATAAGCCATCTACCAATGGATTGCGGTCTATGAAAAAAACAAGCCCTACCGAAGAACTGCGCGAAACTGGACTTAAAGTCACAGCACCAAGATTAAAGATTTTGGAGTTTTTCAATAAAAATCCCAATCGTCACTTCAGTGCTGATGATATTTATCTTGAAGTTGTCAAAGAAAAATTAGACATTGGCATCGCCACAATTTACCGTGTATTGATGCAATTTGAAGGCGCCGGCATTCTAAGAAAAAATAACTTCGAATCCTCCAAGGGCGAAGGCAAAGCCATCTTTGAATTAAACGAAGGCACTCATCACGACCACATTGTTTGCGTGAAGTGCGGCAAGATCGAAGAGTTCTTTGATGCCACCATCGAAAAACGTCAAAAAGAGATCGCTGAAAAACTAGGCTTTACTTTAGTTGATCACTCTCTGTCCTTGTACGGCTCTTGCAAGGCCTGCAAAAAGAAGTAATCAAGCATTCAAATTCAGAATTTAAGCAAACAAGCAAGCAATCAACCATTCAGCTTGCTTCGGTCTTTTCTCAAAATAAACTGCACCGGCAAGAGATAGCAAGCATTGATATCTCTGTCATGGTTTTTAGCAGGAATAAATTTCCATTTCTTGACAGTCTCAAGCGCAATATCATCCAAGCGCTGATAGCCTGATGTCTTTTCCAACTTTAACTTTTCTACCAAGCCAGTCAAACTGACGCAGACGTTCAGAACAACCTTGCCCTCTTCATTCAGCCTCCTGCTCATCAAAGGATAAGGTGGCTTTGGGTTATCCAAGCCTTTGGCAAAGGGATTGGGCATCGTGACTGGGGCTGAACCAGCTTGATCAGTCTCCACCTGTTTTTTCTGCAAACCAGCATCCAAACTTTTTTCTTCAAGATGATCTTCATTCATTTGGGAATGAGCTGTTGTTGATATCGGGCTTGATACTTTTGTTAATGTTTTGATTGATGTGTCAGTAGAGGCATGATCAATGAGTGACGCCATCATCATGATCTGCGCCCCATGCTCGCTGCGAGCATTAAAAGAAAATAATCCAAACAAGATGATTGCCACATGAACCGCCGTCACCAGAAAAGCAACCAGTTGATACGGTTTATAGACTTCACGGGCTTTATTAAAAATGAGAGACATGATTCTGATCAACCTGTGTAAGTACAGTCTTGACCATATGGAATCAGCAGATTTTTTCTGCCTGGGCGCTCAATACACTCCAATCTCATCTCATACAAAGCTTCCAAATGATGTTTTGGTACAGGGTGAGATGGCAGATCTGCCATGATCTGACCATCTCTAATCAAGAGCAAGCGATCAAAGTACTGAGTGGCTTGCTGGATATCATGCAAGACAGCCACAAGAGCGTGCGATCTGTCTTGGCAAAAGTTCAGGATAGATGAGAGTAGTTCAATCTGCAAACCTGGATCTAAAGCAGCCAAGGGTTCATCAATTAGGAGGATGCCATCTTGCTGATCCCATGATTGAGCAAATATTCTGGCCAAATGAACCCTCGCCTTTTCTCCACCGGAAAGTGTTTGATATGAGCGTTGTAAAAGGTGTTGAGCTCGAGCAGCTTTTGCTGACTCTTGAATGATCTCAAGTAGTTGAGGGTCATGTTCTCTGGCCACCCTTCCCAATGAAATGATCATCTCACTGGATAAATTAAATGCTATCTCATGCTGTTGGGGTAAGAATGCCCTCTTACAAGCAAGCTCTTGCAAGCTCCAATGCTTGAGTGATTTTGATAAAAACTCTATTTGCCCTGTGTGATCGTGCAATCCAGTCATGATTTTCAACAAACTTGATTTACCAGCACCACTGGGACCAAGGATGGCTATGCGCTCATTCTTTTTGATCTTGCATGAGAATGGTCCAAGGCTGCTGTTACGAGCCCTGATAGTGACCTCACTCAAAGACATGAGAAGTTGGTTTTGAGTCATCAAATCAAGGCCTTTCGCTGCTTAGCTAAGAGGCTTAAGAAAAATGGTGCCCCTAACAAGGCTGTGAATATTCCCACCGGTATCTCTGCAGGGGTGGCTACGGTTCTAGCTAAAGTATCAGCCAATAACAGTAGCAAGCTACCTTGCAACATGGATAGTGGTAATAGTTGACGATGATCAGGCCCCACCATGGCTCTAGATATATGAGGAGCAATCAAACTGATGAAGCCAATCATTCCGCACCAAGAAACTGCACAAGCACTCAAGAAGGCCACCATCAAAATAATGCGTTGTCGCAGTTGCTTTAGATTGATCCCTATCTGACACGCAACTGCCTCACCCAATGACAAAGCATTGATTTGAAGCGTCAATCTTTGTGAGAATAAAAATGCCACCGCCAATACAAACATCATCAATGAAAGAACCATCCAATTAGCTCCCGCCAATGAGCCCATGGTCCAAAAAGATAAGTTTCTTAATTGCTCATCGCTTGCCAGATAGGTGGACAAGCCAATGAAAGCTGCGACTAAGGCATTGATCGCAATACCAGTGAGCAATAATCCAATCACTGATCCGGGCGTTAACCACCTTGCAAGACGATCTAATGCAAAGCAAATACCAAGTGCGCCACAGAAAGCAGCGCCGGGCAACAACCACACACGCAGAACCTCAGGTATGACCCACGGTAAATGCTCAGAAAATACAATCGCCGCTGCAGCAGATGCGGCTGCGCCACTGCTGACCCCCAGTAAACCAGGATCTGCCAATGGATTACGAAACAACCCCTGCGTCAAAGCTCCTGCCAATCCAAGGCTTGCGCCAATGACCATCGAAAATAATATTCTTGGTAACCTCACTTGCCACAAGATGTAGTTTTGTACCGGCTCATCATTTCTGAATAAGTCATTCAAAAAATGTATTTCAACTGGGCCAAGAACTGTTGCGATGAGGCCCAGGGTGATCAACGCAAACAAACCAATGCTGTAAATAAAAATGGTTGGATTGCCCAGTGTTTTGGAGTACACATGCAAGCTTGCAGTCTTGAACATCACTGAGTCCTATTCATCATTTGACCTTATGAATTTCTTTGGCAAGTGAGTCAAGCATGCTCGGTAAGCGAGGCCCAAATCCCAAAAGCTGGTTGGCCTCACGCGAATAAATCTGCCTATGTCTGGCAGCGGGAGTTTGCATCACCCCTGGTAAGCGCAAGACTCCTCGCACACCACCTTGAGCCTGCAGACCTTGATCAGTCAGTAAAAGAATATCTGCTTGACCAGCAATCACACTTTCAGATGTTATAGGCTTATAGCCTTTTAGATCTTTAAAGACATTCTCAAGATTCAGATAATTCATGATGGCATGAGCGCTCGTGCCATGACCAGCCACCATCACTTGCTGTGGACTGTGCGCCATGAGGAACATGGCTTTTAATTTAATATTGTGGCTCAGTTGTTTTTGATACAACTGCCATTCATGATCAATGTCTTTAATTAGCTTCTCTGCCCTAGCTTCAGCACCCAATAAGAAACCAATGGCCTTGATACGATCAATCAAGCCTTCATAGCGATGATCTGCTTTTAATACCTTGACCTGAACACCGGCATGAGTGATTTGACGCAAGACTTGAGGAGGACCCGCATCTTCAGTGACCAACAAGAGTTGTGGTCGCATGCTCAATACGCCTTCCAAAGACAGAGTTCTTGCATACCCCACACTGGGTAATTTTTTAGTGGCTGCTGGGTATGTGGATGTTGTATCAACCGCCATCAGATGTTCTTGGAGACCCAAGGCATAAACGATCTCTGTTAAAGCTCCTCCCACACAGACCAAGCGCTTCAATACTGTGGTGTTGGGCTTGGCCCAACTGGGACTGAGAAACAGCCAACTGCTCAGCGCAGTACCTGCTGCTGCCCTAGCAGCAGGAGCAAAGATGCTTTGCAGCAATTGCCGACGTTGCAGGACTATTGGATGCATAGCTCTTCCCTGGCTAAAAAGTCTTCAACAATACCGCGCCAAGTTTCTAATTCAGGGGAGCCAGGCTTCCTTTCACCAAAAAACATCACAATCGCCCCACCTTTAGAATCAAAAAGTTCTAGGGATGTGACGATGCCATCATCCGTGGGCTTTCTGACAACCCAAGAGTCATAAACATCATCCTCACGCAAATGGAGGTTGAAGTTTTGATCCAAGATATTCAGCCAAGGATCCATCATCACAACTTTTGATATGGGGCCAGTGTGTATTTGGATGATCCCGCGATTTGCCACAAACACCATGATGGGAATGTGTCTGATCGCTACCTTCCTTAATAGCTCTCTCGTGAAATGAACAGGAACCCTTTGGGCATATCCTTCAGGCGCAAAGCGCAGCGCCTGAATTCTACTGAGCTTATATTGTTTGATCAGATCAAAGAACTGATGTGTATCTGCCATCCCTAACCAGCCCCTCTGAAACCCAAGCAAATCAATATCAACATCAATCAATGGAGCTTGTTTGATGCTAGGTGCTTGTATATCAATCTTAGCCTCTTGATCAGTCGATCGGTATTGTTCAATGATGTTTTCAAAAGCAAAGAGATCGCTGTTTTCCCTGATGATGATTTTGTGCAAGGCATTACCAAATTCATCAAAAAACTGAAAACTGCGACGACAGTCCAAATAGAAGTTCTCAATCACAGCAAAACCATGAGCCCATTCTTTGAAGAAAATCCTTAAATCAATTTCTTTACCCAAGAGCAATTCATTATTTTGACCTGTGGGATGTCCGTAATGCCCCACCTTCTCATGCACACATGACTCATTCCTGGTCAATGCCATGACCTCACCCAGAGAATGAGCCTCTGCGATGATGGAGGACCAATCAGGCTTTAAGCGGATCGTTCTAAAGTTCGTGTCTGTTTTGGCGTGATCAGGGCCTAAGTGGGCAGCTAGAAGCTCAGCTTCTGAGATGCCCAATGAATGGGCCAGATCTCTGTGCCTTACTTTATTGTTAAATCGTTGACTCTTGAATTGCCGCTGAATTTCTTGAATAGATAAAGTCATATATTTCCATGATTTGAATTACTGGCTGGCTAGATCTATCTTGAAAATCTTGGCTTGCCACTTTGAATGCTTGTTTGTTTGCTTATTTGCTTACTTACATAAACGCATAGTTCATGCTGACGAAGAAGTTTCGACCTGGCGAGGTGTGGTAATCACTCACAGCGGTACTGCCGGTTTGAGTTAAACCTGAGGACGAAATATTTGCCCAATCAATGTACTTCTTATCCAACAGGTTGTTGATGCCAGCATAAAGATTCAGCTGTTTGCTTGCCTTGTATTGGCCACGTGCATTGATGAGGGTGTAAGAGCCTGGCGCATAGGTATTGGCATTGGCTCCAGCAATGTCCTCCTGCTTCTTTGCACCCACGTATTTGATGGTGGTAGCAGCACCCCAAATACCTTGATGATAGTCAGCAGAAACAATGATTCTTTCCGGCTGGACTGTGTTGATCGGCTGATTGACTCCAGCGAGGGTTGATTCAGTGCCACTTGATCGAACATACCCAGTCTTGAATAGCCATTCAGGATTGTGGCGATACTCGAATCGCACATCCAATCCCTGAATATTTGCCTTGGGTGCATTCTGATACTGGTAACACTGTGGCAGACCGCAAGTGGCTACACCCGTTGGAACGGATCTAGAATTAAAGGTGTATTGACTGATGAAATCATCATAAGAGTTATCAAAGTAACTGATGGCATATTTGAACTGCTGTACCGAGCCTTTGATACCCACCTCTTTTGCAAGCACCCTCTCAGGATTGAGGTTTGGATTGGGTATATAGGCGTAACCATGACCTTGGTTGGTGAATGATGCAGATATTTCCTCTGCTGCGGGAGCCCTGAATCCTTTGCCAATATTCATGAACGGCATCGCAGCTTGCTTTTGCGTCCAGATAGCACCCAGCGAAGGCGACCAAGCCTGATCATTCTTATTGATGGCTGAAGAGTTAATGCTCCAGCGATCAAAACGAATCGCTGGAATCAGGTTGAGGTGACTAATGCTCAAATCATCTTGGAGATAAACCCCAAGCATGTCTTGCTTGGTTTTAGGGATATAACTTTCAGGAGTGCTGACGTCACCACTTCTATTAAGCTCTTGCTTGACTCGTGACTCAGATATATCGAAGCCATATTTGAGCTGATGCGCCAGCTTAATGTGACTGCCTGATTGCAAGACTTCTTTTGATGCTTGTAGATTCAATCCATGAGCATCATTGTTGACTTTGTTATCTCGGGTTCTGTTGTATGTGCTTGGCAAATAAGGATTGGATTGAGATGTTCCTGTTTGCGTAACCTCTTGATGAGCACTTGCTTCTTGATACCAAATCTTGCTATCGATGACATCCGCCCATGGGCCATTGATGTGGTACTGATGATCCAAAGATAACCTGGTTCTATCGACATGATCTTGACCAACATCACTATGTATCGACGAGCTGATGGCATTTAAATTATTCGTATCAATTCTTTTCTTAGAATCTTCCAATATGAATTTAAGTTCATCACCACCATGGAGTTCTTTGATGTATTTGGCCAACACATAGGTGTTATGGGTATCCATGGGATTTGCTTGAGTTCTAGTACTGCCTGATCCGCCATTCGCATCCTGGGTTTCGGTTTCATGACCCAGTACCAGTGAACCAACCATCACAGCAGACCAGTCATTGCCACGCCGAGCATGACTAAAAATCCCTTTGCTTGTTTGTGACGCATCAAAATAGGAAGCAGCTAGAGAAGTTGCTTGGTCACCCTCATTGAGCATGTCATGGGGTTCAATGGTATTGAACAGCACTGTGCCGGCAACCCCATCACTGCCGTAGAGGGCTGAAGAAGAGCCACGTAGCACTTGAACACTGCTCACCCCATCCACATCCAAGTAATCACCTCTTGCAGCAGAGTGACTGCCAAAGCCAAAGGAATAAGGCAGCTTGATACCATCGACCATGAGATTGAGTCGATTACCCTCTAAACCCCTGATGTTGATACTTTCGCTGGATCCTTTGCGATTACTTGCCCCACTGACACTATTACCGGTTCGAATGGTTTGCTTGACATTAACATCCAGCTCTTCAGCAAACAAATCTTTGATATTTTTAACGCCACGACGCTCCATGTCTTGTTTGTTGATGGTTGTAACGGTGGCGGGTGTTTCTAAATTAGATTTCTCACCACGGGTGGCCAAGACATTGACTGTGTCCATGCTTCCTTGGTTTGGGGTGACTATGTCTGCAGCAGCTTGGTGACCATAGAGGCTGCAAATCAATGTGGCATAAGTGACAACATTGCTAAGCCCTGATGAGGGCTTACGAGTTTTGAATCGAGAGAATTTTTTAATCAACATGAGATAGCCTTTAAGTGATTCATTAGCTAAAAATTAGCTATTAATTTAGCTGGCTATATCAAGAGATTTGCTTGCTACTTCGAATAAGAACTATATCATAAATGATAATCATTCTTATTAATGCAATGTCAATTGAAGGGTTTTTATTATTTGTTGATATTTATCTTAATTAAAAAGCTTTTAATTTAAATTGCACGGAGATTGATCCAGCAACCTTATCAGGGATAGATGGCACAAATAAAAAGTTAACTCCAAAGCGATCGCCCTCATAAGTCAGGGCCGGAACGATGGCCGGGAACCAACCACCATCATTTGTTTTTGAATAGCCATTGAATCCCCCTGCTACCGCACCAAATTTGAATGGCCCCAAGAGGATTGGTTGCCAATAAGCGCCAATGTAATTACTCGACTCGTGATAACTGTTGTTATAGGTTCCCATCGTGAACGAAGCGACAGAAGAAAATCGATACTCAACGCCAAAACCTACGTTGCGAGAGTTAAAGCTTCGCTCACGATCAAAGTGATAAGAAAACATGCCTGGGTTGAGCCACAGTTCATTTTTTGGCTCGTGATCAGCAATGGCAAAAAAATCATTGGCGTACGAGGTGACTGGCGCACTGAATATGGATAAGGTTGCGGCAATCGCAATGAATTTGAGGCGTTTAGGCATGCTTAGATAATGCCACAAAGAAAAAGCCCAGCAATCGAATGATCACTGGGCTTTGATTGTTGAAGCTAACTTATATGGCCAAGCCTGTAGCGACACCCGGCCATGAAGTTTTTAGTGACTATCTTTTGAGCCACCCAACTCTTTCGCACTGAAAGGGAATGCAGTACTAGAAGCACCTTTTCTGGCTGGGATTTTCAATGACAGAATCATGGTGATAGCCAAAGTTAGAACCGTGAAGCCCAATGACCATGTGATAGGAATCTTATACAGGTCAATCAGCATCATTTTTGTACCAATGAACACCAAGATGATGGCAAGGCCATAAGACAACAAATGGAATCGCTCATGCATGCTGGCCAATAAGAAATACATAGCACGCAAACCAAGAATCGCAAACACGTTTGATGTCAACACAATGAATGGATCAGTGGTGATCGCAAAAATAGCCGGGATGGAATCCACTGCAAACACAATGTCCACAATACCAATCAACATGATCACCACAAACAAAGGCGTGGCCATCTTCACACCGTTATGAACGGTGAAGAATTTTTCCCCATCAAATGTTGGTGAGATCTTCATGTGACGATTGATCCACTTAAGAGCTGGGTTGTTATCTAGATCAGGCTCTTGACCAGCTGCCCACCACATCTTGACGCCCGTGAATAGCAAGAAGGCACCGAACACGTACATGACCCAATGGAACTGAGTGATCAACCAAGCACCAATCAAAATCATGACTGCGCGCAAGACCAAAGCACCCAAAATACCAATCATCAAGACGCGCTTTTGAAATTCTGCTGGCACTGCGAAGTAAGTGAAGAGCATCAAGAACACAAAGATGTTATCGACGGCCAGAGCTTTTTCAACTAAGTAACCGGTGATGAACTCCAAGGCTTTGGCATCAGCGAGCTCTTTTGTTACAGGATCTTGCCCTGTTCCACCCAAGAACCACCATAACCAACCAACGAACACAAAAGAAACTGCCACCCAAATCAGGGACCAAATGGAAGCTTCTTTGATACTGACAGCGTGAGAGCCCTGACGGCTCATAGCGAAGAAGTCAACAATCAGCGCAACAACAACAAATGCTGCGAACAGTGACCACAATAAGGGAGTACCGATGGATATCATCGTTTGTTACCTCTCATCCCAAACCGGCATCGCCTGGGCAATAAATTAATAAGGGTTCTCTGTTAGTCTTGCTGCCCGGAAATGATACTACCGAGTTAAGGCACCGAACACAGATGTTTGCCACTTCACCTATGTCGTAATGACGGCACCAAAATACAAAGTTTATGCACGGAGGCACTAAAGCATTTGTATCAGCTACTCCCTTTGAGAGATACCCAAATCTTAAATGAAGAGTTGAACTTCGTCAAACGACCTCAAAAATCCATCAATTAAGATTTATTTTAATTAATCAAAAATGTCGCTCAACCATGATTTTGGTTTGCGATAGTGATCGGAACGGTACTCATTCCGATATTGTTGTTGTGGCGGTGCCGATGCCTGAACAGGCGCTTGATCAACTGATGATCTCTCAATTAATTTATCCAACTCACCTCGATCAAGCCACACTCCTCGGCATGAAGGGCAATAATCAATTTCAATTTTTTGCCTCTCAGAAATGACAAGTTGAGAATCTTTGCAAACTGGACACTGCATAAAGAACTCCTATAAAAGTTGTTGAACCAAACAAAATTGATTTCTTTCAACACATCATGGATGTGCGAAAAAATTATAGGAG
>JACCEA011500103.1_pt1 | contig 22651 bp, 16 predicted proteins | sample 7449851 | NCBI WGS metagenome assembly JACCEA01 (sample SAMN15323453, study PRJNA562643) | freshwater metagenome | isolation source: river surface water | place: USA:Blue River Watershed | collected 2017-08-18 | reverse complement strand
TCCTTTCTCCTATTCGAGAGCCTCCAGGATCTGATCGAGCTGATCCAGGTTGGGGATCAGCAAGCCGGCCTTCATCAGCTGGTCGATGTCATCATCGACAATCAGCTCAGCGATCCGCTCGTAGATCTCCGCGAGCCGGACCTTCTCAGGGTCGCCCCTGTCCCGCATGAAGCGAGCGATCAGGGCATAGCCCGTGAGCATGTCGTCCTTGATGAGCGACATGTCGTAGCCGTAGTTCACGTACTTGGCGTAACGCCCGGACTCACGGAGTCCGTTGTACTGGCTGATGAATCCGTTGGACCAGTCGCCGCGCTTGTTCGGCATGAACGGCAACGGACCATCCAGGTCCATGCCCGGGAACAGGTAGCCCCGCATGTCACGGAACGTACCCGTGCTCAGGTCGTAGCCCTGTGCCAGCAAGCCGAAGTCGAAGGACTCCAGCACACCAGCAAGTGAGTTGGCCGGGACACCATTGACCAGCTTGTACACCAGGTTGATGTCTCGATTCGTGTACGGATCGAGCAGCTTCATGGAGTTGGTGTGCCAGCCACGCAGACCATGACTCAACCAGCGAGACCAGACGCGCTCGAAGCGGTCGTCAAAAAGATAGCCTCGATCCACCAGGCTACCGGTGGTGGAGATCAACGCCTGCTCCGTGAAGCAGAACACGTCGACATCCATCTTGTCCTCGATCGTCTTGTCGTAGGTACAAGCAGAGACGAGGCTCCCCGTGATGCACGCAGGGAGCCCCGTCAATGTTGCTTGAACCCGCGCAAGTTCAGGTACTTGACGCAGGTCCACGGCTCAGTCCTCTGGGTCTGAGGCCGCGAAGTCGGAGGCGAGTTCCTCGACCTCGGGACTGTCGACCGGCGGCAGCTGACCCACACCATCAGTGATGATGGGGAGCTCAGCCTTAGCCTGCTCGATCTGGGCGTCGATGTCAGCGATCTTCTCCTGCAGCTGAGCGGCACGGGTCTGGTACCCGGCGCGCTGCTCCTGCAGAGTGGACAACTTCTTCAGGCCACGAGCCTGCTGCTTCTCCTCCGCCTCGCGGAGTTCCTGCTGCAGCCTCTCGACCTTGCTCAGCTTGACGACGGGCTCCTCCCCGGCGGCAGCTTCAACCTGGTTCTTGGCTTGCGCCATGATCTTCTCCTTCACTTGTGTACCTCCCGTATCGGCCGATACGGGAGGGCAATGCTACGCCAGTCGATAGGCCTTGGCCCAGACTCCTGACTTACTCGGGACGCCCGTGAGATCGACACGCGTCAGGGGTGCATCACGGAATGTGGTGCCCGCCAGCCTGCGATGAGGCACAGTGGTCACAGTGACCACCTGATTGCGTGGGTCGTTGAGTGGAACGATTGCCATGGATCCTCCTTGATCTGGGTGGAGCAGCCGCCCTCGTACACCATGTCAGCCGAGACACGGTGACTGTGACGCGGGTGGCTGCTCCACCTTGATGGGTGTTACTGGACCACGAGGTCGAGCAAGCATCCCAGGTTGCAGCGATAGTGCTCGCCGCGCCAGGTGATGCAAGCCTCCTCGGGCCTTGCCCAACTCAAGTAGCCCTCCGTGATGGACCGACGCAGTGTGCGACGGCCCTCACGGTGGAGCAACATGGAGATGGTGTGGAGGTAGAACATGATCCCTCCTTGGGATCTGTGGGCAGCTGGTCTGCCCTCGCGTGAACTACTTTCCGTTGAACTTCTCGTCGAGCATGGCGAGGAGAACCTCTGCCTCCTTGCCCGTGAGAACAGCGATGCCGGACTCCGACAGCCGAGGCTCCTGCTCACGCTCGGCGCGACGCTCGGGATCCTTCTTCGGGCTCTCGTTCGTCTTGACCTCGACGTTCTCGAAGACGGGACCGAACTCCGAGGTGAGCTGGAGATTCTCCAACGCCTTGAGGATCTCGACTGCACCGACCCAGTCATGCTCGGCCACCGCCTTGTTGAGACCTGTGCGGAGCGGATTGTACTCGGCGATGGTGGACAAGCCGGAGATGAGCGAGCCGACATCGTTCAGCTGACCCCACAGGTCGAGCACGACCTCGTCGTCGACGTTGAAGAACTTGATGTGAACTTCGTTGGTCGTGGAATCGTGTTCGAGTGACACGTCGGGCAGGGAGTCCGGGTTGATGTTCAAGCTGAAGGGCTCGTTGGTGTTGGACATTAGATCTCCTTGATCTTGTAACGGGTGATGCCGTCAGCCTGGACTTGATCCAGGACAGCGATTGCGTCCGTGAGCAGGGCACGGATCGTAGCGACTGATCCACGCAAGGTGAACGAGTTGAGTCCACCAGTCAAGGTGAGATCAGCATGATCGTCCATCTCGCCCAGATTAGTCACTACGATCTGTGAGCTGGGCACGGATCGTAGCGACTGATCTGGGCGAGGTGACACCAGGATTCCAGGTGTCATGGAGTCCAGGTCGTAACGCAGCTTCATGAAGCTGCACCCACACAGGCATGGCGGGTGATCTTGGACATCGGTGTGACCCACAGCCACACCCACTGGCCACGTAGGCCGGGATCAATGCGATCCTTGCTGCCACATTCATGGACGTAGGTGTGCAGCTGGCCTTGCACTTCGACGGTGATGAGGTAACGAAAGACACCTTCCTTCGAGATCCCACGGCGTGAGGCATCACGCAAGATCCCGAGGACAGGTATCTCATCGCCGAACCGGTCGTCGCCATCGTGGTGGCGGCTGGTTCCGGTTCCAGGCTGGGATGGCAGTGGCATGTTATTTCCTGCGCAACCAATCGCTGAGCGCGAACTGCGCGATGACGAGAGCGGCGAGAGCCAGCATGAACTTGCCACCGAGAGCCACATCCTCAGGCGTGGGACCGCTGGTGAAGTACAGCGATGACACAGCCAGGATGACGTACGTCGTGTAGAGGAGGAACGAGATGATGGTAATCATCTCGTTCCACTTCTCTTCACCTGATAGATGCTTCACTTTCTCTTCCTTTCTATTAGATATTCAGAGATTTACTTTCTCTTCCTTTCTACTAGTATTTCTCTACCCCTTTTCTCCTTCTCAAAAATAGCCTTTCTTTCCAGTGTCCTCAGCCGAGGCACGCGCTCAGCCGAGAAGCGTCCTCAGCCGAGGACATGCTCGCAGCGCGAGCTGGTTGGTAACCCGAGGGATGTCAGAGACTCCGCCAACACAGGCTCCGTTACCGGCGTAAGGGGTGGTACACCCTGAACGACACGGTGTCAAGGACTATCGCCAGATACGTGGGCGATGTCACCTACGCGGGTGACAGAGTGTAACGAGTTTCGCCCGGATTGGTTACAACTCGTTACAACTTTGGTTACGGTCTTTCCCCTAGTCAGAGGCCTGTTCCGGGAGTGTAACGAGTGTAACGAGTAAAAAGCCCGAAACTTTCTACGCCCCCTCCCTCCCCTCTCTTTTCTTCAGCTAGAAGAAACCTGGAAAAAAACTCGTTACACTCGTTACACTCCGTGAATGTGGCTCTGACAAGGGAAGATAGCGTAACCAAAATGTAACGAGTGCCGTCGGCGAACTCGTTACACTCGTTACACTCGTTACACCTGGTGAGGGCCAGCGCCCCGGTGCCAACAACCACTGGCTGCGTCACGACGACCCCCGCGTCAACAACCACTGGCTGCGTCACGACGACCCCTGCGTCAACAAGACCTGCTGGGTCGACGATGACAGAAGTAGTCTTCGGAGCTGCTTTCTCGAACTTCCACGCCAGTCTGATTTCCGTACCGCATGAACATGCTCGAAGCTTTGCTCCATGTTATTTCCTGCGCGACGAAGGGGTCCATTCCTTGGTCTCGCAGCTTCATCATGGAGCATCCACTGCCGCTGTGACACTTGATGATTCCTGGGTCCAGGGGTGGATCTCAGGTAGAGAACTTGATCTTAGGCATTAGCTAGAGCGAATCAACCGATACGGTTGATGAGCGATTAACGATTGATACATTCGGATGGGCTTCTCAAACAAGACACATGCAATCCAGTCTCATCTAGATATGGTGCCGATCGCTTGGTAGCCCAAGCGCAAACGTCACGCGACTAGATGAAGGTAGCTTCGTGTTGGTCATTTAGTACTTTGAAGACTGGAATACATGTGAAAAAAAAGAGAGAGCCCACCGAAGTGGACTCAATCTTAGGATCGATATCAGATATCGATCTTGGTGAACATCGCCTTGACTGTGGTGCCCATGGCACGAGCATCCAATGCCATGCACGAACGACCCAGCAGGCATGCCTGATTGGGATCGACGGCGGCCTTGCAGATGTTGCAGTCAGGCTGATGCTTGTAGAAGCTGAGCTTCTCTCCTTGCATCTTTGCAGCGATGAGCTGCTGCATCAACTGAGTCTGGGCGTCTATGCCACCACCGAAGAACCCGTTGAGCTGTGACGTCAGGATAGTGGACATGTCGAATGACATTTGAATCACCTTACCTTTCTAAAAATGATAACCATTACCAACCAAAACAACTGACCCTATTTAATCAACTTGCAAAATCACTACGTTACCATATGATATATACATATATATAGGGGGTATTACTTGTCTTGTTTGTATTTGTTGTATTATTTGGAACCTCCCACAAGTTTTCCACCCGAAACTGAGTTCCGGGTGTCGCATCTTGAGGGAGTTGTGGAAGTGTCTCGCCTAGCGGGAACCATGTAGGATGTCTGCCGTGAAATCCTGTGAGAGCGTTCAGCAGCTGAAGTACCGCCCGAAGCGTCTGCAGCAGACGTCCTGGGTGCAGCATTCTGCCCGGATTGTCCTGTTGGGCGAGCCGGTGGCGGGTAGGTTGGTCGATGATGTGATGTACGTCGGCGTGTGGGTGGGAGCGATCGTCGCGGGTGTCGCCCTGTAGCTAGTGAAGCGTGGTATTGTCTGGAGTAGTCGAGCAGGCCCGGTACAAGGGGTCCAGGGTGACGCCCGGCAACCCGCTACTGGCGTGAGAGGTGGACATGGCTGTTTCTGAGTTCGGGAAGTACGCGCCGAGCGGTGTCTCAACGTCCGGGAACGGTCGTGCGGAGGGTGCGGGCAACGTTGCCACCTTCAAGAACTACCTCACCGGCGGGAACGCGGGCAGCACCGAGAACGGTTGGAACACCCCGTTCTACCAGACGTTCATCCGGGACTATCAGGCGGCGGTCCAGAACCGTACCGCCGATGACTACTTCCTCAACCGTAAGACCGGTATCGCCTGGGCCGATCAGACCGGCAAGGACGATCAGGGTCAGGATCAGGTGGTCAAGGCTGGCGATGTGTTCGACAACGGCCGCAAGGTCGGCAATATGTACGAGCAGTACGGCGTGGATCACACGAATCAGATCCTCAGCCGGTTCTGGGTGGACCCGGATGATCTGAAGCGGGTGACGTCCCAGGCTGAGCTGAACAACCTGGTGCGCACACGACAGGCTGAGGATGTTGCGAACAAGCAGGCGGTGGCGAACCGTCAGGCGTTCGACTCACAGGTGGCGAAGCAGAAGGATGAGTGGGGCGACACCATGGATGTGGCATCCCCGGTGGCGGGTGCGCTGGGTGGTGCTGCAGTCGGTGCGGGTATCGGCATGTTCTTCTCCCCTGTGGGTGCTGCGGTCGGTGCGGGTATCGGCGCGGCGGTCGGCGGCATCGGTGCGTACCTGAACCGAGATGAGCTGGAGGAGCAGGCGGCACGGGGTGAGGTGCAGTCTCGGTTGGCGGATCAGCAGGGTGCAGGCTCCGGGTTCTTCACGCGGACTGCTGCTTGGTCGGGGTTCGCGGCGCAGGCCCTGAACCCCCTGAGCAACGTGGTGCATGGTCTCGCGGATGATCCGGTCATCGGCTGGGGTAAGGGCGGTGACAACAAGAGCGCGTTCTACGAGGTGGATGACAGCGGCCAGATCAAGCGCAACGCACTGTGGACGGCCGCGGATGTCGGGGCCACTGCGGTGGGTGCGATCGGTCAGATGGGCACTGCGGTGGGTGCGACCACGTTCTCGGCGCAGATGCTCGGGCAGATCGGCGGCAAGACCGGTGAGCTGATTCTCACGGGCGGCAAGTCCTTCGACGAGACCGGTGCTGAGTACGACAGCATCTTCTTCAACCGTGATGGTGATGTGGACTTGGGCGCGGCTGCGGCGGGTGTCGGGTCGCTGGCGATGGATGTGGTGCAGCTCGGCATTGGGCGTGGCATCATGCGAGGGGCCAGCGCACACGGCCGTACCAGCGCCGCGGGTGTCGCGCAGACGAGTGGTTTGCGGGGCTGGCTGAGCCGGCAAGCTGATGACACGGTGGATCTCGCGGGCATGAAGTTCACCAAGGATGCTGCGGGCAACATTGCCAGCTACCACCCCACGCTGGCGGTGGTGGCTCCGAGTGAGCTGGTGAACTACCTGGGTGCGCGTGGGGTGGCGCTGTTCCGTAAGGGCGGCAACGTCAACTCGGCGGTCACGGCGGATGACGTGTATCAGGCGGCACTCGACATCTCGACTCGTGCGAAGACCATCCCTGCTGCGCTCATCAACGGGTTCGGTGAGGCAGGCGAGGAGGCGCTGCAGACGCTCCTGGAGCCGCTCTCGCACAACCGGCAGGTGGACCCGGATGAGGTGCTGAACGCGGCCCTGATGGGCGGTGCAGCGGGCGCAGGCATGACCCTGGGTTCCCGCATCGGCACGCAGTCGGCTGAGTCCCGGCGGATGAACCAGGCGGTGGTGGTCGCGGCGGCGACGGGCCGTGAGCTGACCCCGGAGTCCTGGAAACGGATGTCGGAGCAGGAGAAGCGGGACTTCGAATCCGCAAATCCACTGGCGTACAAGGCAGCGCAGGAGGCGGCGCAGCAGTTGGTGCAGGAAGCACGGACTTCTGCAGTGGAGTCGGTGGCTGCGTTGGAGGTGCGCGCAGCGGCTGAGGCCAATGAGCGGGCCAAGGAGCTGAAGAACGCTCTGGGCGCCGAGGATCGCAGCTACATCGTGACGCTGGCGGACCCGGATGTCCCGGATCACGCGCAGGTCACCAGCCTCAACACCTTGACCGAGATGTTCGAGCGCAAGGTGAATCGCCTGCGGGACTGGGCCAAGTTGCCGGAGATCCAGGCGGACGCTGCGGGGGCTGCGGACGTGAAGGCGTTGCTCAACGCGACCGACCACATCTACAAGGCGTTGAAGGTCACGCAGTCGACGTTCTACGCGACGGGTGCCACGGAGGCGTTGCAGGAGCAGATCATCGAGAAGCTCAACCAGAACCTCGCGAACTCCTGGGAGGTGGTTGACCTGGACGACACCATTGAGGCACGCGCGGTGACGATGATGGATCTTCGGAATCCCGTGGACAACATTGGCTCCTTCCAGCTGCTGATGCCGCAGGTGAGTATGGAGAACTCGCGTAGGCGTTCCCCGAACTCTTCCCTGGGCCGGGGCGATGGGGTGATCCAGATCACGCTCGGCCCGGCTGAGCCGATGAGTACAGACTACGACGGTGACAAGCTGACCAATCTGACCAGCATCCTGTTGGACAGGGATCAGTGGGCTGCGCTGCGTATGGGTGTGAACACCGTCGGTGCCAGCGTCGACAAGAATGGCAATCCCCGCCCGGTTAGCATTATGAACCGGGAGTTCGACAAGGACATGCTGGCGCTCCTGGGCAAGTCCTTGAAGACAGACCCCACCAAGGTGGATTACCGGAACGCCGATGCGGTGGTCACGACGATGATGAAGGAGCTCCGGGCGCGCTACCCGTTCGCGGTGAAGCCATTGGCGGACTTCGAGGCTCGCGCCCGTGCAGGGAACGACAAGGCGAAGGACCTGCTGCTGCAGGACACCTACCGTCACAACGTGGCGGATATGCAGGCGCTCGCGGGGGTGAAGCTGACGAACGAGTGGTTCGCGATGAACGGCATCGTGACGAAGTACCTGCGCCGGATGCGGGGCTTGCACGCATCCGGGCGTACCCCGGACTACGACCCGACGGCCCCGGCACGGAAGTTCGCCGTCATTGCGGGCGAGATGCAGCAGAGCCGCGTGCGTGCCACCTTCGCGTCGACCACCACGCAGACGGTGTGGAACGTGTTCAAGGGCACCAAGATGTTCCGCAAGTGGCAGTCGATGAACTACTCCCCATACCGATCTCCGCAGGTGAACCGCCCGAAGGAGGTCGACAACGCAGCCCAGTGGCTCACGCAGCAGTACTTGCGGCTGAGCTCCGCAGCAGTGGAGTCGAAGATGGAGACTCTCCTGGGCAAGGACGATGTCACGAAGCGGGTCTCTTCCGCACTGCTGACCATGCTTGAAGGCCCCGAGGGGGCGATGGTCAACGGGCGTGCAGGCTTGCTGCAGATGGCGATGATGGAGGTTCCGGGCTTCAACCCGGACACCAACGAGTTCCGCAAGCGGCCCACTGCTTACGTGAAGCAACTGCTCAACTGGTCGGTTGGCCTGGAGCGGCGCAAGTTCGCAGGGGTGGAGACCGAAGAGCAGAAGGCGAAGTGGGCCATCCTGGAGAAGGCGACGCCTGCTGAGGCGTTGTTCCATGTGTTCGAGGCGTGGACGGCTCGTGAGCTGCTGGGGCTGGATGGGCAGGTGTTCGGCGAGAACATGACCCTGGGTCAGGTGCTGGCCGCGTACACCAACCAGTCGACGGACAATCGGCAGTCGGACATCCGCCTGCTGCGCAGCCATGCGTCCTACCTGGCGAAGAATAAGGCAGAGGGCAAGCAGAATCCGCCGTACCCGGTGAAGAGCTACGAGGACAAGGAAACCCCGATCACCCCGTACCAGGTGTTCGTCGACGCTGTGGAAGAGGTGGGCAACAACCGGATCACCTGGGACCCGACCGCGAAGCCGTATGGCGCGGTGGGGGGTGTGATCGGCTCATCCTCCAACAGGACCAGTGCTGACTTCCGGGAGGCGGTCACCGCTCTCCAGACGGCCGCATCGAAGGACCGCACGTTCGACATGACGAGCGGTGAAGCGTGGCGCAACATGATGGCCTCGTTCCCGCGTACAGACAAGAAGTACCTCTCGATCCTGCAGGATGTGATCTTCTCGGCGATCACCCCTGCAGGCGGCACTACGGTGAACATGCCGGACTGGGTCTACAACATCCTCACCATGCGCCCGGAAGAGGCGGAGATGGTGCTGTTCCGGCAGACGCTGATGGCTGGGTGGAATCAGCTCGGCCCGTCGATCACTGACAAGAAGGGCAACATCATCAAGGGGCGTCACCCCGACAACATGAGTGATCGGATGCACTTGCTGATGTACCGGCTGGCGGTGCAGCCCTCGCAGCTGGACATGATGCGGTTCGTGCAGCAGCTCGGGAACTCTACCTCGGTAGATCAGTTCATCTCGTTCGTCAATGAGAACCTCCGTGGTAACGAAGCACCGTACACGGCGTGGAATCGTGACCTCGCGGAGATTGACCCGACCTCGGTCAACGGTGCGATGAGCGCCACCCTTCCGACCTCTGCGCTGCGCAAGTCGATCCGGGAGTTCAAGCAGGAAGCGGTGGATCGCTTCTCGAAGGACTTGACCCGCCGGCAGGAGATGGATCGCCTGGATGATGTGGCTATCAACGAGATCGACTCGCTGCTGAATAGCGCAGATCCGCGAGACAAGCTGAAGCTCCGTACGATCGAGTCTTGGCTGTCCTTCGTGAAGGGCTTCCGGCCTCCGCTGGGCCCGTCTGCGACGGTCACGTCTATTGCGGGTGCGGTCACCGGCGACACCGGTAACCGGACGGACAAGGGTAAGGCCACCACGCTCGTTGCAGTCAACGGCGCACACGGCATGCTCAACACCGGTCAGACGTTCGGCACGGCGGATGAGCGCCAGATGGACCGGGCGACCGCCGTGGACATCACCGACATCACGATGAATCCCACGGCGCTGAACGAGAGCTTCGTGCTGATGGACGACACAGGCGCCCAGGTGGTCTGGGATGGCTTGGACCTGCGTGGGCTGGTGGACGGGTGGCGGAACCCTGCGAACCGTGCGCTGCTGCAGAGCATTGTCACCCCCTCGGTGTACGAGAACACCGCCAACGACACGATCACTCAGCGGTTCCTGATGGAGCCGACGATCAAGAATCTGCTGGACATGGACACCATGACCTCTATCCTGACCTCGCATGCGCGGGACCAGAAGGCGATCCATGCTGCGTTCTTGGAGGGCGCTGCGGGCAAGCAGGCGGTTCAGCGATTCGTGGGCGCTGCGATGATCTACAACACCGCCAGCCGTACCAGCCGTCTCACCCTTGACGCGGCTGGAGAGCAGGCCACCGATGCGATCGGTGAGCTGGCGGAGATCGTGGGTCTCGGAGCCTCGCTCCTGGTTCCGGCCGGCAAAGAGGTCGTCAACGTCTCCACTGGGGGAGTGATTCCCGATGCGACCCTGCTGGACCAGGTGCGCGAGGAGCTGAAGGCTGAGCGTCGGAAGCGCACCCTGAAGGGCCGGCTCACCGACAAGATGACGGTGGAAGACACCGAGCTGCTGGTGCAGCTCCACGCAATCAACATGATCGACCAGCTCGGGCCGAACCCCACACAATCCGAGCTGGATGCTGCCAACGGGGCGAACGAGCTGCTGAAGGAAGCGTTCAACCCGGACATCCTGCGACGGCTGATCCAGAAGTTCAAGCTTCCGGAGAAGTCGAAGACGATGACTGAGGCAGACTGGATGACCAAGGCATTGCCCATGCGCAAGTGGATCACCCAGTACATCTCGGCCAAGGGCACGCTCGTGAGCAGTGCTCACTGGTCGAAGGCTATGCGGGCTTTCTGGTCTCCGTCGACTCTCCGGACTCCGGAGGGTCTGCCGGAACTCACCGTTGACGAGTGGCAGGAGCTGTCGCGTATCGCGTTCGTCAACTCGCTGCAGGAGAACACCACCACCACGTCTGTCTCGATCGACATTTCAGAGGTGGAATCCCTAGAGGTGGACGATCTCCGGTGGTTCGACCCGACCGGCAACAGCCTGCTTGATACCCTGCTGAGCAAGGACTCTCCGCTGATTCAGGCGGAGTTGCGGTTGCGGCAGCAGGTGGGTGGAGCGTTCCCGGCTAAGACGAGCGACCTGCTGTACAGGGTGCGGAACTCGTTCCTCAGCCCCGATCACATCGGCACCTACACGAGTGGCGTCTATGAGGCGATCAACCAGCTGAACAACGACATCAGCGCCTCCGGGTCCCCCGAGGGCATTGCGTCCGGCGGTAGCATCCCGAAGAACATCTACACGGAAGCCATCGCCACCGGTCGCGAAGACTCCCTGATTCCTGAAGACAGCATGCTGTCGCAGGTGCAGCTCTCGTACTCGGATCTAACGTCCGCGGATTACGATGTGCTGACCCCGACCCGCCCGGGTGGGCAGGCGATCAGCATGGACTCCCTGCTGCTGGACTATCGGTTCGCCAAGTCGGTGAAAGTGAACGGTGTCGAATTGCTCGACGCCCCCGGTGGTGCGGCTGGGTACCTCTTCGTCGGGTCCAAGGATGCCCAGACTTCGGGCTTCCGCATTGTCACCCGTGAAACGATCCGACTGGCATTGGAGAAGTACGCCAAGGACAACGGGTTGTCGCCCGACAGCCTGACGACGGATGTGGAGTTTGTGCATCCGGACGATCAGCCGGTGGCACCCGAGTGGGCGAACAACCTGTACTTCGAGGGTGTTGTCGTGGGCGATACGTCCATGGGCTCCCTGCTCGCGTCTCGGATGTTGCAGCTTGGCGGCGCAGATCCGCTGGCCAGCAGCTACGCCCTTGGCGCCACGAAGAACAAGACCGACGCTCTGATGGAGCCCAAGCTCATCACTCGCGCCGAGGTCAGTCTCATTGAGGCTGGGTGGGCGCAGGACTTTGCGGGGATGATCCGAGACAAGGCCAAGCTCTTCCTGGAACCCGATCGCATGAGTACCGGGCGCTCGTTCCACCCGGGCTTCTTCAATGCCATCGTGAAGGAGCTGAAGCTCCGTACCCTCGTGAAGGGTGTGGACTCGGAGGGTGTGATCCACTACTTCAGCGCGGAGCAGGTGATCGACGCGCAGCGGTCTGGAAAGCCTCTCGGGGGTGGCACCTTGGTCTCGCAGGAGCTGGTGAGCCTCTCGGCACGCGGCATCCGCACGCTGCTCGGGGAGCAGGGCTCTCAAGGCTTCACTCGTGTCAGCGCGGCGGAGCCGACCGTGGGCCCCGACGGAATCCAGCGGTGGGCTGGTGAGGTCACTGAGGAGATGCTTGATCGCATGCCCGGCCTGCGCCGTGAGGGTCCGAAGACGATCTACGAGACCAACGCTGTCCTGCGCAATCAACTGTCGGTGACGAGTCGTATGGTCGGCATGAACGAGGAGCATCTGCGGAAGACTCAGCAAGGGCTCACGTTCCTGGCTCAGCGGCGTCAGGAGATCCACACCGAACGGATGGACTCCAAGAACCCGGGCAAGTATCAGGTTTCCATGAAAGCAGCGATCAAGGGTCTCTCCGGGCTGGAGAAGAACTCGATCGACGTGAACCTGATCGACAGCCGTATCCCTGGTCGTGGCCGTTCTAAGACCCTTGACACTTGGGCCACGGAGATGACCACCCGGCGTCTCGGGGAGATCGTCGATGCTGGCGGCATGGAGGCGGCATACATCTACACCCACGAGGTGCAGAAGGGTGTCACACCCCCTGCCGGGTGGTTCATGGTCTACGGGCTGAAGGGGGTCTCCAGCCGTATGCGGGCGAAGGAAGATTCGTTCGCTCAGGGCGATCTGGTCCTGGTGGATCTGGACACCTTCCGGGATCGTGAACAGGATATCCCGGTGGTGCTGCAGCACCTCATCAACGCTGGCGTGCGCATCGCGCTGAAGACGAACGAGGGCAACCTGCGCCTGCGCCATGCTGCATCGTCTTACCTTCGTGACTCCGGGTTCACCTCGGTCAACGGCTCCCCGGTGATCTTCGAGTCGGCGTACACCTTGACCACGCCGATGAACGAGCGTGCGGTGTTCGGCCAACTGGCGGAGACCCACACGACGGACACTGACGAGCTGGTGCTCCTGCTGCACGGGAACATCACCAGCCGCGAGGAGGACTCGGCCACGATCTTCGATTCGACGTTCGGCCAGAGTGTGCTGCTCACGAACAACCTGATCCCGACCATGTTGCACTCCTACAACGGGAAGCAGTTCACTCTTCCAACCCCTGCACAGATGGTGCAGTTGCGCCAGAGGATCACTGGCGGGATCAATGAGTTCGTCGAGATGACCGTTGCCATGACGGGAGGCCATGACTCGAAGAGCAAGATTAAGAAGGAGGTGCGCGAGGCCCTGGACAAGGCAGCCAAATTGCTGCAGAACGACGGTCTTTACGCCATTGGCACGGAGTTCAACCGTGGTGACATCCTCCCGCTGTACGACGCAGACAATGATCGGCTGCTGCTGTACCGGAAGGGCCTCACGGCACCAACCCGGGAGCAGCTGGCGGAGATGTTCGGCAAGTACAACGGCAACGCGATCTACACGCCGAAGCTGGATCCGAACAACAGCGCGACGGATGGAACGGTCGTCGCGTGGGAAGTCACTCCCAAGTATGGCCTGCGCTCATCTGAGCACACCCCGGTGTCTGCGATTGCTGACAAGCTGGTGATCGAATACTCCGGGTTCAAGATGGTTCCGACTGCTCTGCCGAAGCACCTCCAGTTCAAGCTGGCGCCGATCATCGAAGGGATGGTCCCGTTCGGTGAGGTCGACATTCCGACCGCAGACAACAAATCGGACTACGAGAACATGCTGCAGAGCCACAACTCGGCATTCGAGTTCCTCGGGATCGACTTCCGGCCTGATGTGGCTGAGGTGCTGCTGAAGGATCGCTCCCGAGCGTCCGAGGTGGATAACCTCCTGGGCAACCTGCACCGGGTGCTGCCGAAGCTTCGCATCGAAGCAGTGGACAGCCTCATCAAGCAGGGCACCATCGACACCTCCCTCCGGAATGTGTTGGCTGGGGTCGATCTCTCCAGTGTTCCTGCCGAAGTGGCCAACCTTGCCTCTGCGTTGGAGGACACCTCGGTCCAATCGGAAGCGACCCGGATCACGCAGGCGATCATCACCTACCTGATGTACGAGCGCAGCGAGGTGGAACATGTGCTCTCCTCTGCGGGTGTCACCAACGCCCGGAAGTCCCGCTCTAAGGTCTACTGCCGGCGGATGCCTGAACTATTCACCAATGCCTTCGACGGGCTACCGCACGGTGACCCGCTGCGCGTGCACCTTCACGAGCGGTTGCAGAACCAGCTCGCTCCGCTGGTCAAGTCGAGGTTCGGTAAGACGGTAGGCGCGATCCTGCAGCCGGACTTCTCGGTTCATTGGATGAATGAGGACTCCCGAAAGTCCGGTGTGGTGTGGCTGCAGTTCCCCAGCCTTTCCTCTGCCGGACCGAACCCGACCATGGACTTGATGGCTGGGGACCGCACTGACGCTCAGAAGTACTCGGAGTCTCAGGGGTACACGGCGAACACGACTGTCAATGGCATCATCCCGGTGGAACGGCTGAAGAAGAGTGCAGCCTTGTTCTCGGGTGAGTCGATCTCGAAGATGGACTCCACGACTGCACTGTTCCACAGTCTGCGGGATGTGCGTCGGGATTCCTCCCTGGTGGGCCTGCACTCCTATACGCTGGCTGAGATGGAGTACCAGCGGCAGGCTGGTGCCAAGGCCAAGGGCTTCCTCCAGAAGCTCCAGACTGACCGCTGGGAGCCCGATCAGGTCACTCGGTACAAGGAGTCCAGGGGACGCCTGGCGACCCGCTACGGGCTCACCGGGACCGAGGCAGAGGTCATTGACCACTGGGTCCGGCAGCATGCTGGCAGGCCTACGGACAAGAACAACCCCGACGTGGGGCGCATCTCTTACCCCGAGGCCATGAAGCACCTCGAACGCATCGAGATCAACCAGCGTGACAACGCGATCCCGACGCTGAACGCAGCAGTCCCGATCGTTCATATCGCCGACCTGAAGCTGTTGTTCCAGGCGAACGGCCCCGGCAAGACGTTCACCTTGTACGACGGTATCGGTGAGGGCTCGAATCCGGTGAAGTCGTGGACTGACTGGACCCATGTTGCACTGGGTATGGGCAAGGCCGAGCGGGAGTTCTTCGATTCGGCGTTTCTCACGCCGACTGACGGCATGCTCCACAGCTACGTGAACTCGGGACTCAAGTTCTTCGGGCTCCCCATCTCGATGGACGATGCACGATCCGACCGGTTGACGGATGCTGACGTGAGCAGCATGCTCCTATCAGTCTCGCCTCAGCGCCGACGTACTCTGTCGACTCCGGAGATCACTGCGATCGAAGGATCGCTCGAAGAGATCTTCAGCGGCAGCGATCACGGGTTCGCATCTCCCACGGATGCCGCAGTTCGCAACCCTGCTGCCGAGCGGCTCTGGTCTTGGCGGAAGGAGAACAAGGTTCCGCGGGATGTCAGCAACACGTATAAGGGCTTCCTGAAGGATGGGGTCCGCTACGTCAACACGGTGAATGTTCAGGCTGCCCCGCTGCGTATCGCGATGAACCTGCGAGCGGCCATGGCGCTGCCGAACCCGATGTTGTACGTTTCCGCCCCCATCGAGATGATGGCGCAGGAGGCTGTGCAGCGTGCCGCCGAGATCATCACGGGTGAGACCACGCGGGGTGTCGGAGCTTTGCGAACGTACAGCGCTGAGGACCGCAGCTACTTCCGCAAAGCCGACAAGGCGCTCGGCCTGAACTCCGAGATGCGCAGCATGATTAACCAGGAGTTCGCTCAGGATTCGCTGCAGATCTCTGCTGGACGGTTTGAGCGGGTTATCAGCTGGGTCGCCCGCTTCGGCGGTCGCTGGCAGGAACCGTACTACGGTGCTCCCGCTGAGATCGTGGCACGCCGGTACCGAACGGCGCTGATCGAGGCGTCTCGCTCCACGCGGTCCTCTAACCTGGATGCGAAGGCAATCACTGATCGTCTGGTTGCGAACCCGAGCTGGGCGAAGGTCAACCACCCGGCGCTGCACCGGATGGCGATTGCTTCCGTGAAGGAGATGAAGAACATCAAGGCCACGCCGCTCACACTGCTCTGGCGATCCACGATTGAGCCTCTATCGACCAGCCCTCGGATCTCAGTGGCTTGGCCTGCGACGCTCGTGAGGATGCAGGGCATGTTCGCAGGATACGCGCTCAACAAGCTGGTGCAGGTGACCGGCATGCAAGGCGTGAGCTCTGCTGCGGCGCTGTTCCTGCATGGCCGGAAGAAGGGTGCGGTCGCACGTATCTTCCAGCGCGGAGTCTACGGGCTCGCCAACCAGGACATGTCCAACGTCTCCGACACCTACGACATGAGCGAGGTTCTCGAAAGTCTCGACTTGACCACGGACTTCCTGAAGTCGGGGCTCACTCACTCCGGGCTGTTCGTCATCGGCATGTCGATGGGCGGGCTGGGCTTGACCGGTGAGGACGAGGAAGATCGTCGGCGGCGTCGGGCCGCGAAGCTCACGGGCGAGTCGATTCTCTATGATCCACGCGATGTGGCGAACGACTTCCGCAACTCGGACACCATCTATCTCGACAACATCCCGATCCTGAAAGAGTGGTTCAAGGTCAGCGAGGAGCAGGATGGTGTTCCCGGGCGGTCGATGGCCCACATGAACTGGGTGATGAAGTCGGTTATGTCACCGCTGCTGGGCATGGAGCGGTTCTTCGACAGCGGCAACCCGAACGAGATTCTCTGGGGATTCCAGGATGCCGTGGGCTCCCTGCCCTTGGTGAGCACGATGCGCTGGGATGACGCAGTCAAATCCTATGCGGAGCTGATGAAGTCCTCCGAGAACGCAGCAGCCCGGGGCGGCCCCGATGATCTCCCGATTGCGTTCCAGTTCGTCCTCTCCGCAGTGATGAACTTGGAGCGGATGCTGCTGGAGTCGAGCTTCATCAACAGCCTGTACGTCGGCTGGGACAAGTACGACCGCGACCCCTGGGCCATGCCCGAGGTGGTCGACGGTCAGATCGTTCGCGATCGCAATGGTGTGCCGCAGCCCACTTCTCAGATGCAGGAGTACAAGGATGCCGATGGCAACATCCAGATGGGCTACCAGACCCGCAACTGGTTCGATGCTCAGATCCATGCCCTCACAGAGAATCGGGCGACGGCTGCTCTGATCGGACAGCTGGTCACCGGGCTGCAGGGTGACTTCCTGCGCACCAGCCAAGTTGCGAAGATCCGTACCTTCAAGAAGCAGGAGCTGAACCCTGCTGAAGCAGAAGCGGTCATCCGCTCCATCTGGAAGGGCGGCGTCGACCCGAAGCAGATCCCCGGGTTGGAGAACCGGTTCATCGACATGGATGTGCGCAAGGAGGTTCAGGCCACGCTCATCAAAGAGATCAACGCTGAGTCAAAGGCGATGGGGCTCAACGAGTACCAGTCGACCAGGCGGCTCAATGAGATCTGGTACGGTCCCCGGGACAACCCGGACATCCGGGGCCTATACGACATCATCTTCTCGGCGGGAGACATGGAAGGCTGGGTGGGCTTCAAGGAGTCGACCAAGTACTACCAGCTCAACACCACGTACGTGAAGGGCTCTGATGGCAAGATGTACGCGACTGGCATCAGCCGTAACCTGGTGCAGACGCTAGCCGGTTTCTCCCCGTTGCAGGGCTACGAGGTCGGCACTATCGGTGGGATGGCGATCGACGGCTCCCTGAACTCTGTTGACGAGGGCCGTGGACTGAACACTGGTGCCCGGTCTTTGGAGAAGATCAACGACTCCATGGACCCGCGCAAGGATGACGATGCGCTGCCGGACAAGAAGCTGGATTCCACGTCGAACTCGAACAGTGGTAGCGGCTGGAAGGACTATGGCGGTAGCGGCTGGAAGAACTACGGCGGTGGTCGCGGGTACAGCCGTGGTGGTCGTGGGTACAGCCGTGGCGGTGGATCCGGCGGCTCGGGCAGCTTCACCAAGCTGCAAGCACCTGAGCGTCAGCAAGCTCCGTACGCGAATGATGTGGACAACATCAACGTCAGCAACCCGCTGCTCCGCCGGGCATCGATCCGACGCGAAAAAATCGACTCCGAGAAGGGTAGGATCAAGCCGTGGCAGTAGAGTTCGAAGACGGTCCCATCAAGGACTTTGATCTTTGGTACGTGGACCGGAAGGTGGATCCGCGCAACGGGTGCATCGAGACTCGGGGTGGGCTCTCCGACCAGGCGACGCGCCTGATCCGTCGGTACGACTACTTCAAGCGCGAGATGGACGCGCGCTGCGCGGACTACGAGAAGCTGGTGCTGCTTGCGGACGGCGAAGTGATCTCACCCAAGCCGGACTTGCCCAACGTCTCGTCCGGTGAGACCGCAGGCATTGTCCGGAGGATCGCCCGCAACCTGGTGCAGCACACTCCCAATGTGGAGATCATCAACCAGTTCGACGACGACAGCCCGAAGGGGATCATCGCCCGGCATATCCTCCTCACGAAAATCATCGGCTCTGACCTGTACTCGAATGACATGCAGCAGAACCTGTTCGCCTCTACCAAGCTGTCACTGACCACAGGGTTCGACTGTGTGATCCCGGTGCTGCTGCAGCAGGCGGACGGCACCTGGTACACGAAGTACGACACCATCCACTATCGGGATGTGTTCCCCGAGCCCGGAGCCAAGGACGTGCGGCAGGCCACCGAGGTCTTCGTGCGCAGGTACCTGACGAAAGGTGAGGTTAAGGCTCTCATCCAGAATCAGGTGCGGGGCTGGGACCTGGCTGCCCTGCGTGACTTGCTGCATACCAATCCGAAGCCGCCGCACCGAGAGCCGCAGTCGAACTCCACACAGGACACCAAGCGCCGTGTGCTGGCCGAGGGCTACGAGATCATCACCTGGTACTCCAGCTCTGGCCGCCCCTTCCTCACGTGGTCCGCCAACACGAAGAATCTGCTCAGGATCGAGGTGAACAAGCATCCGGCCAAGATGCACCCAGTGTTCTTCCTGGTGCTGGAGAAGGACAGCCAGCAGCCGCTCGGCAAGTCTCAGGTGGAGCTCCTGCTCGGGCGTCAAGAGTTCCAGGACCTGATGCACAACGGCGCGATGAAGATGTGGTACCGGAATATCAATCCTCCGCTCATCGGCTACGGAGCCATCAACACCACGCCGAACCTGAGCCCCGGAAAGTACACCTCTGTGTCGAACCCGAATGCCCGCATCGAGCCGTTCGAGGTGCAGACGCAGACGCTGATGCAGTACCAGGTCATCAGTCAGGGCAACACTGGGGCGATGGTGAACCTGGTGGGGTCTGCGGATCAGCAGATGGCGATGCAGGCGGGCAATGGAATGTCCGCTACTCCGCAGGGTGTGGAAGCCCAACAGGGCATGGTGGACATCACCACGAACAACTACCAGAAGGCCATTGAGTCCTTCTTCTCCCACTACTGCTCTTACGCCCTGACGATGTACTTCCAGGAGTTGAAGGGCACCAGGCGCATCACTCCGACTGCTGATGCCCGGCAGGCTCTGGTGGGCGCCGGGTTGGATGCTGAACTGTTCAACGACGAGGGCGACCTGGATGTTTCCTTCTCTGACATGGCGGTGCAGTACTTCGTCCGCTGTGTTCCCGGGTCTCTGGTGGAGTTGGAGGATGAGAAGCAGTTGCGCATTCTGCAGCAGATCTTCGTCCCGCTCTCCCAGGCCATGCCTGCACTGGCAGCGTCCAACGATCCTGAGCTGCTGAAGAACATGGCAGCCACCATGCAGTTCATTGTGCAGCGGACGATCGAGCTCTCCGGGTCGAACAGGTCGAACGACCTGCGCAGTCTGGTGACGACAGGGCGCACCGACCAGGACGACAAGCTGTTCGGACTGGAGGAACAGATCAATGGGTTGTCCGCAACAGTAGAAACTACTGCTTCGCTGGTTACGTCTGTTGTAGCTGCACAACAGCAGATGTCCATGCTGGCAGAGACCCAAGGCCTGATTCTTCAGGCATTAGGTGCGGGTAATGGTCAATCCGCCCCGCAAAGCAATAATCCGGCTGAACAACCGCAGCAGCCGCAGCAGTAATTCCGTAGTATGAAATCGACAGTGGACCTCGCAGTCCGACACAGGAAGGCAGCAAGATGGTTGCACCCGTCCAGAAGGACAGCCTGACCGACTACCAGGTCGCTCTGGCAACGTATCTCCGAATCACGTCCCCGATCTCCGGCATGTTCACCGGCAACGAGATCAAGCCGAACCCCAAGGCTCGCTCGATCCGCGTTCCCGACATCCGGGTCGACGACTACATTGTGGACGCCAACATCGGTCGCATCGGCGCCGACCACTACTCGGGCAGCGAGTTCACGTCCGAGTGGAAGAACGGCGTTCCTCCGATCTTCTGGCGCACGTACTCGATGTCGCGCCACCGCAGCTTCGGCTTCACCGTCTTCGACGAGCAGCTCCAGTACTCCCCGCTCGGCAACATCGTGCAGGAGTACACGGGTCGCAAGATGCAGACCACGGTCCTGCGTGACCACGACAAGTACTGCCTCCTGGCAGGGCTGTCCGGCCACATGACCGGCAAGCTGGTCCCCCGTGTCGCGACGGATACGCCGCCCCCGGTCACCGCCGATGTGGCGAAGATCGCCTGCACCGGCAACGCCGCGGACTACCGCTGGATCGCGGAGCCCGGTGAGGATTCCGACAACCAGATCCAGCCTTCGTTCGCCACGATCAAGGGCATGTTCCTGGACGACACCGATCCGCTCAACACCCTTGACGGGTTGACCCTGACGTTCTCGGACAACTGGTTCGACTCGAACTTCGGGAACAACGAGCGCTTCCTGCTCATCACCTCCGCCCTGGAGCTGGTGTTCATCAACGCCCTGATCGACAAGGGCGCTGGCACCGAGTCGGCGTTCAAGCTGCTGAAGGATGGAGACATCTCCAATGCCAATGCGGCTGGCTACCTCGGCACCCTGAAGGGTTCGTGGAAGCTGCAGAAGATCCACCCGGAGTTCCTGCCCAAGCTCTACACCGTGTCCGCCACCGACCTGACCATCGACCCGGTGGGCGAGTCGGCGAACAAGGTGCTCCGTCAGGTCGTCGGCCTGGCCGCGTACAAGAACGCGATCCAGACCTACGAGCACTTCTCGGAGAAGCGCGAGCAGGACGGCGGCACCCGCTTCAAGGGGACCGAGTACGTTCAGGACTTCAGCTACGACGCCTGGGCCATCGACCAGCTCTCGGAGGGCATCGTGCCTCTGTTCCTGCCGGTCAGCGCTGGCATCTACAGCGACGTGAACGACTCGTTCAACTTCGTCGCATCCAAGGTCGCGGCGGCTCGTGCTCAGCAGGGTGCCGGTGGGACCACCTACCCGCTGTCCGGTGCGACGGTTGCCCCGTCCCGTCCGGGTTGGTTCAACCAGCCCTACAATGGGACCACGGCCATCAACTCCACGTTGGCGGTCAAGGACACCGGCGACGTGGCGTACAACCACAAGAACGCCTGATCGGAGGATCTGACATGGAAGAGCTGATCGAGCTGTTGAAGCAGATCCAGGACCTTGCAGGTGCAGGCATCGACGCTCTGGAGTCCGTCACCAGCGGTGGCGGCGCTCCGGAGGGCGGTGAGCCTGGTGGGCCTGGCGGCGCTCCGAAGGGTGGACCCGGTGGACCTCCCGAGGGTGGACCAGGTGGCCCGCCCGAGGGACGGCCCGACGGTCCTCCCGAGCGCCGGAGGTAGGAGATTGTGATGGGCATCGGGCGGAGTCTTTCCTCCTTTCACTCCGCCCGGTGCCCTCACTTTCTCAGGGAGTACAACCATGTCTCGCGTTGAGTCTTACGTCCTTCACATCGGTCTCGACCTGATCCACTTCCGCACGATGATCTGGGTGTACACCCTGTACCTCATGTGGAACTTCGTCAGCCTGAAGGAGTCGCTGATTCAGGCTGGCCCATTCATGGTGACCCAGGTCTACCTCGATGCGGTCGACATTGTGATGGTGTCGCTGGCCGCATCCTTCGCCATGCTGGGGAGGCTGTGGCTTGAAAGATTCGCAGTCATCATGCTGTCCGTCAATGGCTTCGGGCAGCAGATCCTCCGACTCATCTTCAATCTGGTGGAGGGGATGCCCCTGCAGGTCCTGATGCTTGTGTCGGGGTTAGCCTTCTCCATCTTGTATCTAAGCCGTGCTCTCACATTGACCTACAAGATCGCGGACCTGCGGTCTACATTGGAGAAGGCGGTGCGCTAGATGCCTGACTGGTACCCCATGCTCGGGGTGATCCTGGGTTCCGGAGCGCTGTCAGCCGTCATCACTTCTCTCTTCAACAGGAGGAAGACGGGTGCGGATGCGACAGCGACTTTGGCCGATGCGGCGCTCAAACTGGAAGAGCGTGCGTCCTCCCGCTACGACTCAGCGACCCGTGCGCTCCTTGCAGCCGAGAACGCGCTTCGAGTCGCGCGCCTAGAGATCTGCGCCCTACAGGACGAGCGCGACTACCTCCACGACCTCCTCGATCGACACGACATTTCTTACCGCACCGAAATCACGGTGATAGACTGACCACAACGAAAGGACAGCAATGAGCCTCTACGACTTCACCCGCTCCGACTGGGGCGCTCGCCCCTCCAGTTACGTGAATCCCTTGGATTATTCGCAGGTCAGGGATCTGATCGTTCACTATCCCGGAACCGCGAGTCCCATCGCCCGCGAT
>JACCEA012301890.1_pt1 | contig 22667 bp, 13 predicted proteins | sample 7449851 | NCBI WGS metagenome assembly JACCEA01 (sample SAMN15323453, study PRJNA562643) | freshwater metagenome | isolation source: river surface water | place: USA:Blue River Watershed | collected 2017-08-18 | reverse complement strand
TAGTCCATAGTTTATTATGTCGGACATGAAATAAATTGTCGATAAATAAATGGTTCTGATTATGGAGCATTTTAAAGTTACATTGATAATCCAACTTGCGTCACATTCAACTGAAAGGAATTCATTGTAGATTTTTCAATATCAATATGTACATCCATATATCGAACAAAATTGGAAACTATAGTATTTTCAAGGTTAAAATCTGTCACGAGTAACCGAATCCTGTCGATGTGATCATTCTTTGCTTCATTAACATGACATAGCAAGTCATCCAGAATGCCCATTAAAAGTTGTTGACCACCTACATTAAATCCTGATGGTGACAAAAGTGAATGTGGTATGGAAGGCAAAAGTTGACTGATGTTATCAACAATTATCAATGTCGGGATAACATTCATATCCTGTATTACACATAAATATTTATAAAAATCATCTCCAGATTCAAAATATTTCATATTTATTTGAGACAACACTTCTGGTCGATATGAATGCAAATTTGACGCTTCATGCTGATTCACCGTATTGACATAAGACGATTGCTCAGCAATGCAGTTGTTTGCCACATATCTTGGAGGACACTGGTAAATGTCTGCCTTCCGACTAACAAATAATGGATGACCACCTCTACAAGCTTCATCATATGCGATTCGAAACGCAATCGATGTCTTTCCGGACTTTGGTCTACCAACCAGGAGCACTCTTTGGATATATTTCAAATTCTGTTTTTGGAACGATGGAAGAAACACCTGTGTCCAAAGGCTTGAAAATTCATCCTCTTTGTCATCAGCAATAGTAACATTCATGTTGAAGATGCCAAATTTTAATTAAATGTCTTTCATACACCTCCATAGCTGCCCTGGCTGCGTCTTAGTAGGGCCTTAATTAAAACATTTAGAATAACACCCTAAATATGCACTTCGTTGAAGTAGAGAAGCAGGTGAAGACAAATAAAGTGATGGTATTCTCATAAGTCTACTCATAAAGAAAAACAAGGTGTGCTTTTTTGGGAGTCTTTACAGGCTATTTGCTTTTGCAACATCACTTCCTTCTTTTTTATTGGACTACTTATATAGGTATAGATAGAGAGTTTTAACAAACCAACACGCATATCAATTTCATAATTTTATCTGGTATATTGTGAACTTTTTAAGTTAGTGCTCAAATCCTTCAATCTATTCACGCCAAATGATTCACTCTGCGCACCACCTGGCAAACGTTATCCGTAATTTGGATGAAAGTGAAAATGCTATTAACAACACAGGACAACATTATGAAGACCCTCTAGGTTCAAAAATAATAAAATGGTGTATGAAAGGAAAATTGTCTTCACTTGGAAGAATAGCTCAATATTTGCAGAAGGTATAATCCTTCTGCAATTCTTCACATCCTAACTGCATCATTGGTCCTTTCAGGAATATCGACTTAACTTATTAAATTATGAAGACCATGAAGGAATGCGCCCCATATTTGCAGCAATTCAGGAAGGTCATATCGAAGTCCTTAAATATCTTTTGGAATTTGATATTGTTGACATCAATTGTCTAAATAAGGTAGAAAATAATTCCCATATTTTTGACAGTTTGTTACATTGATGGTATTACAAAATTTCTTAGAATAATGAATCTGCGCTACACTTTGCTATTAGATATGATCAAGACAGTATTTCCAAGTATTTAATTCAGGATTGTGGTGTCCACTTGATAAGTCCCGTGGTAAGTGCTACAATCGATTATAAATGGTGACTTAGATTATTTTCGTGGTTCTTATAAAACAAATAGAGTAGTACAAATGCATTGCATCTAGCAGCAAAATTTAAAGCTTATAAGGTTATAATCTATTTGCTTAATTGTAATTGCATCGATATTCACGAAGAAGAGGAGGTAGAGAATGCGTTCAGGAGATAAGAAATTGTTGTTTAACCCTTATTGGCTTCTTCCAGACTGGTTATAATCCTTTGATGTTGGCAACTAAAGCTGGCGATATCAGATGTCAGATGTTATTGTTGAGTCATACAAAATCATGGAATGTTAGTTGTCATGTTTGTTGGTTAAATTTGTTTCAGTTTGACACGTTACTCAATGCAGCTGGAAGTTATTACAAAGGTTGTGGATTGCTCTATTATGAGCGATAATGTGGCCATAGTAAAGAATATCCTTCGTTACTTCAAGCAAAATGCAATGTGGAACAAACAGGTATGAAAAAATCCCAACCCAAATAATTATGAATTTATTACCAATTTATTACCCATATAAGATCAATCATATAGTTCTTTCTACTGTAGTAAAAAGAAGAAATCTTGTGATCTTGAAAATGTTGGTTATGGCCGAAAAAATAGATTGCAGCACAAGTGATGAGGTAAGTTGAGTGTCAATGCCTTTTCATTTTCTAAATCCTGATGGGTATAATATATAGTTGGGCAACACTGCAATTATGCTTGCTGCTATGATTGGAGATATTGATATTATCAAATATATGTTGTCTTTGAACGTAGTGTCAGTGAATGCAGCCAATAAGGTGACCATAAGACCCTAATTCCCATCAACATTATAATCGGCTACTTACTCTGACAATGGATTTGTTTACAGAGAGGTGAAACTGCATTGATGCTTGCGGTATGGGAGGGTCATCTGGAAATTGCAATTCATTTGGTGGAATCCGCAGGGGCGAACCCAAAAATGACTGATATGGCAAGTTCTCTTCTGTCACTATTGAATCTTTGATTTCACAGCATCTCTTCAGTCTGGGAGATCTGTTTATGAACGAAAACGATTTTCGAGGTTGATTGACTTCAAAATTCGTGACCATATAAAATGTTTGGACTATATTCTCAACAAAAAGGTTCGATCTAAATTCCATTGAAGTATGTGTGGAACTTAGATATTCCTTTCATGCATTTAGAAGCTTCATTGGAACTTCCTCAATCAAAATTTGGATGCTTGCATTTCTCAGTAGAAAAATATCAAATGGATATCACAGCTCTTATTCTGTTGCTAGGGCGTGCACTACTTGCAACCATGGCCGTGTACGCCCATAAAAAAACAATCGCGTTCATTTCCAACATCATTTAAAGCGTCACTATATACGTTTCCACTAGCCGCATCAAATTACAACGTTATTAAAATTATCATTAAAATAAAATAGGCAAAAGCAAAAAATTATGGATTCGTATGATTGTTTAACAAGAAAACACACACCTGTTTCAGAAAGTTCCAAAAATATGTTCGATGCCATTCCAATATCCTGCATATTCCGCACTTACAACAATATTGGGCTATTGTATCATAATTGTCATCGAGTCATGGGGTTCATTGTGGAAGGTTCTTTTTGGTCGTGATATTGCCCTGTCCTCATTCTCCCCATTTCCACTTCCAGAGTTCCTCGCCGTGCAAGTATCTCGCCGCCGTCTGTTGGTTCGCCGGGACGAACAACGACATGATTATGCACAATTATTGCCTGCCCAGATGGGGCGCTCTCCGACACTGCAAAGGCATTTGAGTCACGATCTTGATAAGACTGAGGGACAACGCTTTCATTATTTTTTAATAAACTAATACTTTTCTGTGTCATCGAGTTGTAAGCAATATTACCCGCTGCGATAAACCCCGGAATTGTCGGCATGAAAATAATGACCCATATCGATTCCAATAAACCATTCTTGTCACCCCATGCGTCGAACAAAAATAATGACCAGAAGGCTGCCAGCAAAACACTCAATGACTTTAAAGAGTGTACTAATAATCCACGCACACTACTACATTCTGAAATAATTCGATCCAAATATTCTTGCAAATAGTCTTGTGTCCTGGCTAAAACTACAACTCTACCTAATTGTAGTTGAGTAAAATATGTTGTGATAATCACCGATATGCAACCAACAATAGCAAGAGGAGGAAAAACAGCTCCGAAAGTAAGCATAATTGCAATATCTGTAATCAAATTTACCATCAAGCTTTCTAAATTCAAAAATTTTGATTCGATGCCACAGACTATACTGGGCTTTTCCACTGGCAAGAAAGCAGATGGCCGTAATGGAGAAGGAAGTGCTGCAGTAGCAAGTCTATAAAGGCGACTATCCTTTCCACCGTACCTTTTGAATGCATATTCTTGAACAAGCTTCAAAACTAAGTAACCCAATGGAATAACAATACTGCCTATCACATATCGATAAATGAAAATCTCTGCAAAACTTGTCAACAGTGTGGAGCTACATTGATAGCTGTAGATGAATGGTGGAGTGTAGCTGGTAGATGCAGATTGTCTAAGCAACCGACAATCATAAATAATTTGACCGCTGTCAGCGACACCAAAGTCACAAGCGTTAATGGAATACGTAGCTTCTACACTTTGAGCCGGATAAATTGTATAGTAGAAGCAATCAGGACTAATAAACGCAACGGCAATAAATGGAGCAATAATGTTGTTAAAAATAGAAAGCCATGTCATATTGGCAGCCAATACCGAATAAACATTTCCTTCCATTTCCACATTTGCTAAATCGTGCTCTTCAATGTTTTTGTCAACCATATTTTTGAGGATAACATTTAAACGACCAGAAGAAAATTGATTTCTTTTTACCATCTCGAATGCTAATATCACTACTTCATTCCATGCTAACTTGTATAGAGATATGCCAAATGCTATAATTTGCTTTGCAATACCACTCAGTGATGTAGATATAGCATAAATGTATGACATATTGACAGCTAAGACCACACTAGCATTGATAAGTAAAAGTAAGGTAATTCTTGTGTACCAAATACAGTGAGCGACCATTTTTACCATTTCATCACTACCTTGTTTAGAACGAAATGAATCATATTTGCTTTTATTCTTTTTACTATTCCGATTTTCTTCTGTGTTTTTAGAAAGTTGCCGAATAAAGTTTGCCTTATAAATCTTCTTCGCCTTTACAGTCATTCTTGCCAACAAATAGTATACATTCGCTTTATTGTAGTTTACCAATGGACGGAAGTATATGCTTGTCAAAAACAGAGATAACAGAACAATGCCAACTACAGCTGGAGTTTCACCAGTGATGTATCCCAATGAAACAGACCACGCATATGCTTTTGCGTAAGATCCATAGTATTTTGACAGAGACGGATAGACAGGAAGAAAAACGACCAACATTATAGCAGTGAGTCTCACACACCAACGTCTAACTTCTCGATAAACAACTCCTAGTTCGTTCAATTCTTCCAAGGGTTGATCGTAAAAAGTCGCTGCTGCACCACCAGTATACAACTCCCAATACGATAACACGCTACGCTCTAATTTGTTCAAAAACTTCAAAACCTTTTCAGGAAAATAGCAGAATTTGCGATAAAGTACTATTAAAACAATCATAAAAATAGCCATAGTAATAACAAGCCATCCAATCAATGCATCATTAATGGAATTTGAACCACATTCATAAGATTCCACCGTCTTATCATGTTTCGGTAAATTCGTTTTTTTAGAATCACATGAAAACATATTACCAGTCAAAATATTGATATCGACCGCGTTTCTTAGATTGGAAGGAACACCTCCCGACAAACGATTGATTGTCAATTTCAAGCTGTCATCAACTCCTTCAAACGACGATATCCTATCATCTAGATATCCAGTCAACTTATTAAATGACAAATCCAAATCAGACCATTTGTGCCGCTGCACTGCTAATGGAATAGTTGACGTTAATCTATTGTGAGAAAGAACTAAATCCATTAATTTTGGAGAAGTAATGTTCACTATATTCGGAATACTGCCACGGATGCCATTTCCTGACAAATGAATGGTGGTTAATTCTTTAAAGTCCGTAAATAAACAAGAAGGCACGGAGCCTTCCAGTGGATTTCGCAAGGTAAAAGATCTGACTTGTGGAAGCTCAGGAAATATTCTACTTATGCAAGTAGTAGCAGAAAACAGACCATCTAATGCAATAACTTGCAAGGTTCGATTCGTAAGACAAACACTATTGGGTAAACTCCCTTCTAAACAATTCTTTACAGCGGCAATTATCGACAATTTTGGTAACTGAAAAATTGAATCTGGTATACTTGAACTGAATGCATTATTAGATAGGTCAATCGTCTCCAATGTCAATTGTAGAGTGGGATCTACCAAACCATCCAAAGTACCGACAAATCGATTGTTTTGTAAGTAAACAGCCGATAAACTTGTAAGAGACGACACTGTCGATCCTATCGAACCACTAAATTTATTACTGGAGACATTGAATATTTCCAATTTCTTCAATTGTCCGTATGATACTGGAATGCTTCCCGATAAAGAGTTATTACCCACCGAGAACAGGATGAGTTCACTTAAATCACCCCATGTAGATGGAAGTGATCCAGTGAAACGATTGGAATCTAAATATATATTTGCTAAGTTCTTGGCGTATACTAAGGATGAAGGTAATTCGCCGAATAAATTATTTGAGTTGAGGGTCAAAAACGTCAATGGAGTTACTGTGTTGAATGGGATAGATGGAATAGATCCATTCAATTCATTGAATCCCAAATATACAGCAACTAAAGAAGTCGAGTTCATTAATGAAGGGGGAATTGAGCCATATAGTTGGTTCTCGCTTAGCACTAACACCGATAGCTTTGGTCCATATCCAATATTGAAAGGAAGCGTGCTTTGGAATAGGTTTCGGTGAAGCAACAAGCTTTCGAGGTTAGGCATTTCAAAATAACTTGGAGAAATAAATCCCGATAGATAATTATTAGCTAAATTCAATTGAACCAACTTCCTTAAAGATATCATAATTGCAGGTGGAACAGTCGAGGTTAAGAAATTATCAGATAATACCAAATATTGCAGTTCTCTCAGATTCTCCAAACTACTGGGGATACGTCCATTTAGTCCACTCTGAGTCAAAACAAGAGAGGTAAGATTTGACAATGACCCCAGTGAGTCAGGTAAGGTCCCGTCCAAATGTGGGTTATGCTGGAATGACAGTATTTGTAATGTGGACAGGTTGCCAATACTTGGGGGCAGGGTTCCAATCATATTGATCCCAGTCTCATTGCCAATCACTGAGGTAATATTCATATTCGCATCACAAGTTATATACGCCCAATTTGAAATGCAAGGGGTGGGCAACGAGAAATCCCACTTGACTCCTCCATGCCAATTCCACTCAACTCCATTCGTACTGTTATATAAATCGTGTAGTGCTTGGATCTGAGTGCTGGGGGTGGAAGATAATGCAACATGCAACAACAGCATTACCATGATGCAGATGAGATGAAGCCACAAATTCCTATGTGAAACGATCATATCCTTGCACAAAGGTTGTTTCAGAAAGAGTACTTCACGCTCAATTGTCTGTGCGCCAATAAATCTATACTATGCCTATACCTGTACAATGTGGTGTGGTGGTGTGGTGTGGTTGGATGCATTCTATTCTACAATAATACATTTGTATACGATAGATATTAGCTTATGGAATATGCGCAGAATCATCAGCAGAATTCCATAACAATTCGGGGAAATACTTCAATATTGCCCCCTAAATCTCTAGTAAGCCCTAATAAATCACCTAACGGAATTGGTTTGGCTGCGTTGTGTGTTACCAAATACCATGCGAAATGGGAAACAACAATAATTACTATACAATACAAGATTTGAGGAATAAGACAAGACCATTTGAGAGTTTTACAAGAAGAATCTTCATCTTATGAGGAGAACGCTGAATTCAAGGGTTGACAATCAGCTCAGAACGAGATTTAGGCAATCCAAATAATTAAAGAAATATCGAAAGAATCAAGACCGCGAAGCCATTGGAGCACCCGTTCTCCAAAATATTTATAAGATGCATCGCAGTCGTCAATCAACGACAGTTGATGACAATAAAGGAAACAAAATCATCCATGGAATGGACGGTAAATCATCCACTCCCGCCATTGCACCAAAACGTAAGTCTGTGACTAGTAGTGGTTATGGAGTGATCAGTCCCTCTTCCACCTCTGCGAGAGCGCAAAAAGAGAGGGAAAGCAGTTCAATGAATACTCCACCGTCCAGTGCTGGGGTGAAATCGGGACGGTTATCAGTGGGAAATGGGAGTAAAAGTGGTCACACTGGGACAACAGTGTCAGCGTCAAGGAATCGATCATCTGTAAAGCGACCACCTTCTATCTCCACCACTCCATCCACACTACCAAATGCAGCAAAGTCTGTTGCAAAATCTGTTCGAAGTAATAGTGTAAATGACAATTCAAACGGATCGGGAAATGGGGGGAATCGGGCCATATATACGCTTATCTCGCCACTTTCAGCTGGAGGTGGGGGTTCTGGAGGCCGGACAAAATCAATTCGAGCTTCTCCTAGAACACCCATAGAACCTTTCAATTTTAGTGATCATGATCGAGAAGTGAGCAATGAAAGTAAAGATAGTACCCAATTTCCGTCACCGACACATGGTTTGAGTGATGACACATTGCCGCTGGCCACAATACACTCTGGGACACCAATTTTGTCTTCATCATCGCCAACAAATAACAAATATGTTAATCTACACGAAGAGACCCCAATCATAACGAAAGCAGCGGCACAAGAAAAGAAAAAGTTTGAAGGTTTGGAGACTGTACGGGAAGAGGACCAGATAATTGCACCCTCTACTTCCACTGATACCGAAGGAACGGGTACTGCACTTAGTTCATCAGGTTCTGTAAGCACTCCTTCCACACATAGTGGTACTAACCCAGCAATTAGAAAGTCATTGACGAGGCCATCTACTACAGCACCATCCACTGTTGTTGCAGCAATGAAGAGCCCCCGATCGAATTTGCTGAAAGCCCCTGAAAAAATACCTCCAACTACTGGAAGATCTTCGGTCAGTGCTGAGAAATCTTCGGTCAAGCCAACTAATGCAGTTCATAAAACTCCAATTGGATCGTCATCTTCTGCCCCCTCAGCATCAACAGCCCGGAGGACACCGTTGTCGGCACCATTTAAAGCTGCTGGGAACTCCAGTACCGTTACTGGGGCAACCCAAGTTAAAGCCCCTACTCCCAAGTCATTAACAACCACAGCTCCATCTGTGCAATCACGATTAACAAAATCTCAGGTTTCGACTCCTGCATCAGCAAGTAACAACAATAAATCTAAGACGGTGCCTTCATCAACCACAAGCGCACACGATAGATATAGCAGCAGCACTGTTCATAGTGCTTCTAAGGTGCCCGGCAGTGCAGTTTCAAAACATCCCAGCACTAGCTCCTCTGCAAGTAAAAGTTTAGCCAGCTCTACAGTATCTAAAGCGGGTAATCCATCAACAGTATTGTTGACTGCAATGAAAGCGTCTAATGCTGATGTCGAAACTCCTAGTCCGATCGTCGTGAATCATCCTACTCTAGGCATTGAAGAAACACCAGTTGTGCAAAACCTTCAGGAAGAAATTAATCACCAGGAAGATCCATTTCAAGTAACTGCATCTGTGGAAATCCCCACAGAACTGCCCGTTACCACCGTGGCCGAGCTACCAATTGATCATAAAGTCGTCAATGTTGAGGCTGTGGAAGATTCAACTGAAATACATGCAGGCACCAATATCGTTACACCATTGTTGGGTAGATCTTTGTCAGGTAAAAAGCTTTCGGGTAGTCAAGTTACCCCATTTGTTCAAAGTACCCCTAATTCCAATGGCTCCGCTGTTAGTAGATCAAACCTCCGAAAGAGTTCATTTATTGTAACACCACCTCAACCACCTTCAACCTCCCCTCGGGAATTATTGTTGATCCGTAATAATCGAATTTCGAACAAGATCGTGGATATCTCGAAGCAAATAGTGAAATCGCAACAAAAGAAAGAGGAAGAATTGTATGCTTTGAAAGTGCAACAATTGCAACAGCAACTCGAACAATTTCAGCAATATTCGTCAAATTCTCCTCCCACAACCATGAACATGAGTCATCATCTAGATGATCCTCTCGATCCTCATGGAGATTTGCAATTAAGTGGTGTAGTTGGCACTGGTGAAGATGACGATGACAACGATCGGGAAAGTGGGCATAGAAATAATTTGGTAGAAGATCATTATGAAGATGAACAAAATTCCCGATCCGCTTTGTTTCGAAGAAATAAATTCTTAGAAGATGATCGTAATAGTAAGCGAAATAGCTTTCCTCATAATTCAGGAGGACTAATATCAGCACCGCCAATACCTGGATCCAGATGGGGGAAACCATCACCCTCTGCCGCTGCTAGTAGTCCTGCTAATGCTGGTAACGGATTGAGGTCGGGGACGCCTCAATCTGCTACTCCCTATGAAGATAATATTGGTGATGCTGCAACACGAGAAAAATCAGTGGATCGATTTCCAACCAGTCTTGCTATGTCAAGTCGCTCAGCCTTGTTATCATCGTCTTCATCATCATCATCATCTATCCATCATACATTGTCTTCAAATTCTACAAGTAATTTGCTGGCTCTTTCAACGGAAGAAAATTTGCTTTTGGATCAAATGCCACCTGCTATTGTGCGCCACTCTTCTCCGATCGGTTCACCAATTGGTTATCCGTCGACTCCAACTAGTTCAACTCTTTCTGGTGCACCATTTAATGTGCAGCAACTTGTTTCATCCGGTCCAAATAGCAGAATGACATCTCCATTCGTGAAAAGAATAGGCTCAACAGATGCAGGTTTTACGGTGGGTAATCATGTTACAACTATGGCTGCTTCGCTGGGTGCCAGACACATGTCTCCACTACGCCAGCCATCTCCAAGTATTCAGTCACGGCAACTGCAGCAACAAAAATTAAATCAACGGTTGTCTAATTCTTCAGTGAGCTCGGCTGGGTCAGCCACGGAGTCATCGGCTAAATCCCAGTTATTTCCTAATAGTTCACCGTCTGCATCTTCAGCGTCATCGTCGTCTGTTCAGTACAGAGATTCCGAAGTGCTGAAGTTACAAGAGCAAGCTTTTCAAAAAGCGGCGGAAGCAAAGCAAGTTGAAGAAGACGAAAAGTTCGCAAAAGCCCTACAAGCTGAATTGAACGGTCAGGGGAATGGTATTTTTTTGAATGACGATGGAAGCGTTGTTAGCAGCATCGGTAGTATTTCAACTGATCCAGTCAACCAATCAATATCTTTACCTTCAAGCTCTATGTTGATGTCATCTATTTCAATGTCTCCCGCAGGGAAAGGGGAGTCTGGGGCGAAGGACGCTGGCAAGAAAGAATCAAAATTTCCAGGAGGTGATTTATCGAGTGTAATGAGCAATTACACTAGTGATTCAAATACAAGTGATGAACAGTTTAAAGTTGTTCAGCCATTTTCGCTGCAAAAACACCACTTACTTAAACCAGCACTAAGTAGCACTGACATGTCTTCAGCTATTAACGATGGTGATTTGTTTAGTGTGAGTATGAGTGAAACAGAAGCAAGCTCTGCTGCTACACCCAAATCAAGACAATCGTCGGTATTTGATGCGATCAACAAAGGGAGTCAACCTAATCCATTGAGTTCACCAGCTTCTTCTTCCAATCAAAGAAATTCCGGAAATCGATCGTTACTCCAATCTAATGCTGGAACAGCAAATCCAATGAAGAAGCCCACAAGTGGAAGTGAATTGTCCAAGATGGTTGATGATTTTGGGGGAGAAGATATTTCGATGGCTTATGGCGGAGGAAGTGGAGCAGGTCAATACCCTTCCTTGCTAGAAGATCAATATTCCATTGGCATAGCAGAAAGACCTGCATCGGTAACCAATGCTGCAGCCAATGCAAAGCGTACTTCTCATTCCACTTCTGAACGTAGCAGCTCGTTTCGTTCCACGCCTCAGCAAGTTTCTGGCCCTGCGCAGAAAAGTCCAATGGTAACAAGCGACTATTTCCACCCAATCCTTGAAGATAGTCACAATCTAAAGGCAGCAGCAACGGTTGACGTTTCGGATGCCTTTGTAAAGGACATTGAAAATGATGTTTTGAGCGAATCAGGGTCGAAATCAAAAGCTACCAAACCTTCTGCGGTTCCACCTCCTCAAAGTAAATTTTTAACTCAAACACAAAAACAGCAGCAGCAAGCAATGAGTGCGGCAACATCTCAGGAAACTTCTTCAACATCTGCGAGCTATGAGCTGCATCAGCGAGTCGAGTATCCTCTTTTTGTGAATAAATCCATTCCTCCTGCTCGAATCAGCAAATCTCTGGAGCCCGTGAAGCCTTCGACGGGACCATTGATGAATAAGCCAACATCCCAACTTGCCACGGTGACGACTCAGACAACCACAGCGTCAACAAGCATTCCTTCTGACTATCATCGCGTTATGTCTAAGAAACAACGTGAGATTCAGCGCAAACAAATGTTTGACCTGGAAAAAGCCAAAAATCAAAACGTTAAAATAATATATCGGCGTTTCAAAGCAATTGGTAATCAATGGGAGAATGCGCAAACAGAAATTTCTTCAACAGATGAAGGTGTTTGTTTGGTTATCATTCTCCCATATCTCTTTCAGTTGGATGTGAAACTTGTTCCTGCAACTATGTTTGCAAAAAGTTTATTTTCCTTGAAAAAATTTCGAATGAATTTATTTGCAATGAATTGCATCACCGACGTTTCATCGGTGTTAGATACTTCTTCTTCGGGATACGGACATCGTCCAGAGTCATTTGGTAGCGGTGGAAGTGGTGACCATGGCACCACTACCGATTCGACAACTGGAAAAAGCAAGACAAAAAAATCCAATCATTACAAAAAGGCATTGGACAATCAGATGACTTATGAATACACATTGGATAATACTCCTCAAGATAGTGCAGATGCAGCAGCCTTATATTTGGAGAACGAGAAAGGCATCTCCGGCAATCCTGGAGGTAGTACTGGAAGTCCTTCCAAGAAAAATGCTAAGAAAGGGGAGAAAAATCGTGATCGAGATAGCAACAGTCTTAGTCGTTCTGGTGCTACCAGCCACAGCTCCGGAAAGCAGCGACCGCAAAGCCGTCGTCGCGGGGATGATGTGAGTACACTGACAAATAGTATGGGTGGTCCCAGTGATGACCTTACTCCGGATTTGGAGAGTGATTATTTGACCAGCGGTAACTCCGACGATGAAGATGATGAAGATGTTATGAAGTATGAAACTATTAAAGTGGAAATTCATGCTAATCGCCACATTTTTTCCAAAGAAAAACGAATAACCGATGAAAATACGGAATTTTTTGGTGAGTACAAACTTGAAGGCTGGAACGCGTCGTTGAATCATCGGCATGTTACCCACCGCTATGATAAAGAAACTGGTTTATTAATGATTTTTATTGATCGAATTCGTCCAAGAGAATTAGATTTGTCTCATTATGTGAAAAACAATCATATCAATCAATCACATGCTCAACAACCGCCAGTTCGAAACACTCCCGCATCTAGTACTGTTCCCACAGCAGCAGCGAAGGGGGCTCCATTGCCCGCAACAACTGTTAATGCTTTGTCAGTGGTGCCCCATACTGCGATGGATGATGATAATGCTAGTGTAATTCGAAATATTACAAAACGTGGTCGTTATCACTTCCCTGGCGATGTGCAACTTGATCAAGAAGGTAGACTAGCCACGCCATTAGCACCAAAGAAGCGTCTCAGCAGTGCTACTGGTAGCGTATTGAGCAGTACAAGTGGATCTGGTAGTAGCGGTGCCGGATTTGGCGGTGTTGTCGGCGGGCCATTTACCGGTGTTAGTAGCATTGGTGGCGGAGGAAATGATAATGAGAGCATTGCAAGCTCTAAATCGAATCGAAGTCACATGCGATCTATGGGTGGTGGTAATACTGTGGCTAGTCTTGGAAGTAATCGAGAACGATTTTTCCCTCGTGGATTGGCGGAGGAGAAAACCCGAAATAGTGGAGTATTCAGTGCCAATAGTGGAAAGTTTAATCCTGATCAGGATCGTACTGGTTCACCATTTCATTCAGTGAAGAAAAACCGAAGAGGCAATGGCGATTCTGGTTCTACGGTGCGTTCGAATGGCAGTGCACATAGCTTAAATTCTGCTTCTCAAAGTGTCCAGTCTGCTGAATCAACTTCTCCGGCGGCCTCCGTGGTTCAACCTTACATCGGAACGAAGACATATGAAATTTAAGAAGGTGAGCGACTTACAATTTGTGTAGTTTTGTATATAGTTTGTTATTTAATGTATATGTTGCGAAATGGTGGAATACTGACCCCATCTCTCGCTCCTCTCTCTTGTATATTTAATATTCTACTTGTCGTCCACCTGTTTTGCATGTTTTTTATTTTTGTTATTATAAACGGAGATGCAGTAAGTAGTGATATGTGCGACTGGTTGTTTAGGATCACGAATTGTCAGAGTTCTGTCTCAGTCAAATTTTTGCGACGCAACTTAAACAATCTTAGAGTCAGTTTGATCATAGATGATTTATTAATTATCGAAATGACTACAAGTTATATTGCAATTGAATGCGAAACAAACAAGAATTAAACAAAAATAAACAATAAACAAATTCGCGCATTTATTTATTCATCGTGTGTGTTTGTATGTGTAATTATATTATTACATTGTGTCACATTTATTAGGGAATTAAAAAAGTAGCTGTCGAGCAGCTCGTACATCTGTATTTGTTTATTTATACTTCTTTCCAGGGCAGATACCTTATGTATGATTTCTTGTATCTCTTAATGCTTTTGGCATCACGACTTGCTCGGTATATTGTTTCTATGAGTTTATCCTTGGTGTGTGTGTGTGACATTGATTGTACGTACATGGTGATTGTTGATGCTTACTTTGTTTTTGTGAACCTTACTGTTAAGGTCTTTTTACTAATGCTGAACTTCCCTGCTCTCACTCATAAATTCGTCGCAATTCTCCGCATTCCTGTTGTTGAAAGTTCATTTGGTGGGTGTGACATATGGAGCTCAACCTATAATCTTGGTACCAAGAGGATTGTTGCAATTTCTTTTAATCCCGAAAGGGTGGACAGAGGCACTCATTCAAATGCATTTATACTTCACTGCATCATTGGTTTGATGAGTAATTCAGTAAGATCATTTGAAAATATTTATATGCACTCAGTCTCTCTTTAGTGAATACAGAAGGAATCATCATGTGAAAACCGACATCTTTGAATTCAATTGGTATCTGTTTCACGGACAATTTTTATCCTGTTGCAGTGGTGATTCAAAATAACTTCAGTACACCAAATTAATGGAAATTTACTCTCACTCTTTTTTGTTTGTGATTGTGATGCGACGTGACTCAATATTTAATTTTCATGTATCGACATTGACTTTTTCACACTATTCCACTTTGCAAAGGTTCAAGGAGCGGTTATGGTTAGATATTACTGCATGGTATGCGTATGTGCCTTATCTGGGGTGAAGGGGAAATGTTAGTTAGCAAGGAAGAAGCAAGTTTCCATATTTGCGTGACATACATTCTATCGTTGCTATTGATTAGATTATCATAAGTATTGTGCTCAAATATTCCAAAATAAGTTTTACATTAAGGGCTTGGCTATTGTAGATCATTCCAAGGAAATCATAATGTTTGTTTAATTTTTTAATTCATACAGAGATTCATTATTTCCAAAACACGGTTTTCATGCGTGGCCACTCCTACTATCAACTTCCAATATTCTATAAACTGTGAGCAAAATTTCCTTGGTTGTCATAGCAACAGGGTTAGCAGTCAACTCACGTAACCAAACATCGAATTTCTGCATTCGGTCATTCCTCAAATTGTCATCAATACCAAACAGAGCGTTTGAAATGTTGCTCAATGGGAATGGAGCACCAATATTTCCATGCTTCAAATGTCGATTTACAACATCGTACATCTCTTTAAATTTATTATAGCGAATCGTCAACTGCCAGGAGATCAATTGATGACTACCAATCGCATTATAAGTCACCGTCACGACGTAGCATGTATGATAATCGTGCTTATCTGCTTCCTGATAATTTGGCATCCAGCTCTCTGATAGGGAGAATATGAAAGTCAAACTTGGGATTTGGGGCGTATAAAATAATAGATCAACTCACTGATTTTAGTAGATATCCGAGGACGGAATACATTTACAACACTAACAAAGGGATTAAACTTAATAGATCGAATGATATCTTCGTTAATATCTTGTAGAGAATGGAATACGTCTTGATTGTTTCGTGCTAATGCAGTTGAAGCCACCGGATATCGAATTCCATAGTGCAACATACTACCAACACCAAAGAGAGCGTAAGAGGTAATGCATATGATTCAAACAGTAGAACATACCATTTTAATTGATGATACAAATCCGTTCCAGCGGGGATATCATCAAACGAATGTGTTAGGATGCTGGGTACACGACCTGGCCTTGGCGGTGGGACTGGGGGACTGCTTGAAGCCGACATGAGAGCCGATTCAGGAGCTGTTCGTGATGGAGGGGGAGGGACAGCAGAAGGTCTACCGCCTGGAGCTCCAAGTCCTTGTCCGGTTGGTAATGGTCCTTGTTGCAGCAATCGTCGCTGCTCTCTCTCTTGTTGAAGTGCGAGCATCATACTGGAAGGCTGGCGTACAGGTCCCGGTTGAGGAGGATCTAAATGTGACCCAACAGTTGCAACACCAGCTAATAAAGACGCCGAAGGAGGAGGAGAAGTGACGGTGACAGTTGATGAATGGACCGCACTTACAAATGTGGGAGGAGGTGGACTGCGAGGAGGTGGATCACTCTTATTCAATCTCTGATATTCCTGTCTTACATCATCGATAATCGGAGTGACAGTAGGAGAATGAGGTTGACTCATTGGTACAGCGGGAATAATCATCGTAGCACTGGGATGAGCGACTGGAGTTGCTTCGACTACAACCGTTTGTGCAGGGGCTGGATGTTGTGGTGGTTGAGTGTAGCGATTAGTACTGACAGAGATAGCAGTCGATACAGTAGCTTGATTGCTAGGAGAAGGACCTGAACTGGAAGTCTGATATCGAGAAGTAGTATCATACATAGCACCAGAGGAGCTGATGCGATTAGTTGCATTATCAAAGGACAGTGCTGGTCCACTTCTACGGAGTGGCTTTGGTGGTGCATGCTGTTGTGATTGTTGATTTAACCGTGACTGCTGCCAGGAGGATGAGGAGGAAATTATCGGCGGATTAACCCCTATAGTACTACTAGTTTGATGATGATAGCGAGATGTATCCACCGAAAAAGGATTTCCTTCGGATGTACGAATGGATGCGGATTGAGAAGAAGTCCGACTCAGAGCACTATTTCGTTGGTTGTCATAAGAATCTCTTGATATATTATGATGAGGGTCTGCATGTACATTGAGAATATGATTTTGTTGATCGTGATATCGTCGATAGAAAGGATTATTGTGATTTCCATCATTATTATCAATTATTGGACTTGCAGGATGATGAACTTGTTCTGAATAGTCATCAAATGGATTAGTACCAATATACCCGTAATCTCTCGCAGTGCTACCTTCGATAAACTGACTCTCGTGGTGATGATGTTGGTGATCGATTTGCTGAACTGACCGTTCTTCTGAAAAAGGATTACTTTGGTGATAAGATGGATTCCGGTCGACCATTTGATGTTGGGTGACAGTCGCAACAGACACAACTGTAGTCGGATTGCTGATTTGAGCAGGAGGAATGGTTGGTCTTCCAGAGGGTTGAGCCTGGAGTGGAACATTGTCATACATTGGGATATGGTGTTCTTCATCGTCTGCAAAGGGATTCAATGATTCTCGAGTTGTTGTGGGTTGCTCCACCTCAATATTCTGTCGATGATTCTCTATTGGAGAAAAAAATTCTGGATCAACAGTAGGTGCAGTTGGCTCATCTATAACATCTTGCATTGATTGTTCCGTAATTCCTACCGCCTCCAATCGTCGCTTTAATTCGTCTGTCTCTTCATTATTCATGGCACTATTTTCCACTTGCATAATAGGGTTATCAAGATTGCTTAAATCTTTGTCGGCATCTCCGTTATCATGTTCTAAAGCATAATGCGTATTTTCATGTTCACCGATAGTTATGGAATTGGGGATGGGGCAATCTTGTGCAACTTCATCCGTTGAAAGTACTTCCACTGTACTACCAGTATTCAGCACTTCAAGCGGTTTCTCTAAAGAATCGTCGTTACGCAAAGACGCAGTTGTTGTATACATAGGATGATCCCAAGTAGTTTCTCCAGTTTGCTGATTGAAAAAATACTGTCACAGTAAATTGATTATTATTACTTTAAGTTTTCATCGCAAATAAAAGATCAGACCGTACCTCATCACCTTCATCAGTGTGATACCGAAACCAATGTTCTGGTAAGTCTCTATCTATGCTGTCGCGTTCACCATCTCCCATTCCCATTCCCAAGCTATCAGGATACTCAAAAGTAATACAAAATACATAGTTAAAAACAAACCAGATTTCCTTTTCCCGTGCTAAAATTAGCCGCTAAGTTTTATTTCATATTAGTTGGATATTTTCCTGTCTACTGCTGCGTACTCTGTACTTTCAAACCATTATGGGCTGGAAATGCAGTGGATAGACTGTCGTGTGCTCCTACCTTATCCTTGGGACAGGAGCAATTCGGTGGTTCTGGTGACTTTACATTATAATAATACTTCTATTAAGGCGCTTCCCACATAAAACAAGGAAACCTTCCATATTCGAATATATATACCACGTTGTCGATCGAGAAAATGAACTCCAATAATCAACAACGAAGCTCAGAAAGTAAAGGGCCAGGTCGTAATCCTCGCAGAAGACCTGTTGGTAAAAAGCCCACTTCTGGTGAACAAGATGTTCCAACAGCGGTAGCAAGCGTAGAAAGGTCTGTTAATGTTCCTGATGCGGGACCGGAAAGTGGGAAAGGAACTCCGAAGCAGGACAAGAAGCGCATCAAAAGCTCACCATCAATTGGTTCTGGTGATGCGCCGGTGAATGCGAACAATAAATCATCTCGATCAGTTGCCGTTGTCCCTTCACTGCCTAATTCTCCCGAACCAGTCATTGAGACAATTATTCCAGCACCTCCCGCTGCGCCAGTCAGCAAAAGGAGTGATGTTTGCTTTGCATATCAAAAGGGAAAGTGCAACCGTGGAGCTTCTTGCAGATTCCAGCATATCCGTGAAAATATCGCAGCCAATGACTCTTCAGGTGAAGTTAATTCTCAGCCGTTTCCAGCAGCAGCAGCGCCTGCTTTTGTAGCATCACCACCACCAGCTCCTAAGCAGCAACATCCGCAATCTGGTAAGAACAACAGGGCCAAACCTCAAAAGATCAATGCGGAAGTTCCTCCAGCATCTCAACCAGCTGCCCCTCAAGTTGCTCCTCCTTCACCATCACCAAAACGTCCTTCTTCAGTGCTGGAAACCGAAAATGAAATCCACATGTCAACTGAAGAATTTCGTCACTTGAATATCTCTACTGCATCGCGCAAAGCTATTGCTGAAGTTATGAAGTATCAGTACATGACGCAAGTCCAGGCCTCTTCATTGCCCGTTATTCTAGATGGAAAGGATTGTCTGGCAAAAGCTAAGACCGGAACTGGTAAGACGCTGGGGTTTTTGATTCCTTCTGTTGAATTGATGGTTAAGAATGACAAGCTCATTGATGATTCTGATATTCCAACCTTGGTGATTTCGCCAACACGTGAATTAGCGATTCAAATAGCTGAAGAAGCAAAAGCACTACTCACTTTCCATGCTCGCAAAGCAGTGGTTTGTCTATATGGTGGTGTGAAGATAACTAAAGATCATCGTCAATTAAATCAGCCGAATATTGCATTGATTGTTGCAACTCCTGGCCGTTTGAATGATCACTTGCAAAATACTCAGGGCTTTGGTCAACGACTGAATAAGGTCCGTATGGTTATTTTGGATGAAGCTGATCAATTGCTTGACATGGGATTTAAACCCGCGATTGATCAAATTTTCAGATATTTACCAACAAAAGAAAATCGTCAAACATTGCTTTTCTCTGCAACCGTCCCTAAAGCTGTACAAGACATAGCTAGTGCAACATTGAAAACTGGTTTTGCATATGTTGATACTGTTGGAGAGGCTGCCGGTGAGCAAACTCACGAACATGTTCCCCAAGAGTTAGCTGTTCTTCCTCAAATGACAGACTTGGTACCAATAGTTTCTGGTGTTTTACGCAAGCAGATGAATATCCCTCATTACAAAATACTTGTTTTCTTTACCACTGCCCGTGTTGCTGGATTTATGGCGGATCTCTTCAATGCAATGGGATTTACCATTATTGAGATTCACTCCCGTATGAGTCAGAGCGCAAGGACGAAAGCTTCCGACACTTTCCGTACCAGTTCTCGCGTGATTATGTTCAGTTCCGATGTTTCCGCGCGTGGTATGGACTATCCTGACGTCTCGTTTGTATTACAAGTGGGTAGCACAGAAAAAGCTCAATATATCCACCGTCTTGGTCGTACTGCTCGCGCCGGCAAGGAAGGTTCTGGAATGTTGCTATTATATTCATTTGAAGAACAATCAATGTTGAAAGAACTGAAAGGGTTGCCATTGAAGAGAGTGGAACTGCATGAAATCGAAGTAATTCAATCCGTGGCAGAGCAATGCCAGCGGACCTTAAGTAATATTCCGACCAATTTTGAGCTGAAGCGTAGTGCAGAGCAAGCATATCAAGCTTGGTTGGGTTACTACAATGGTAAACTTAGAGTATTATCATGGTCAAAGACTGACCTTGTTCAGCAAGCTGCAGAGTATTCAAGATCTTGTGGGTTGCGTGAAGTTCCTGCATTGGAAGCAAAGACTATTGGAAAGATGGGTTTAAAAGGTACTCCTGGCTTGAAAATCGCACCGCACATTCCAAATGTTCCGCGTAAATAAATGTTTACTGTTGTTTGAATGTGTTTGATGGTGCTCTATTAATTTCCTCACCACCCTTGTGTTTATGATTGTATGGCAGATGACTCATCGCTTTTGTTTATATTTTTATACTCCAGTTTGTGTACATAGTGTAGATTGACCTATTGTCAAGCATTTCTTCTCTATGGTATGGTGAATATCCAAATCATTAAGGAGATCAGCTATATAAAGCCTGTAATCTAAGCTTAAATAATCTACGAACCAAAGTCCCAACTGGGTTGTTCTTGGAGGGTCACAGCTCTCAGCAGGCGCGCAGTTTGGCCGCCTGTATTTTGCTTGGTATTAATTAAGGTATAATATTGTCATTAACTTTGATTAATGTGATGGAATCTCCAGATCTACTTGTCTCGTCTTCATTAATAACGACGGTAATTGTAATTCTCTATCTTCATCGTTGGGTTTTCACTTTTAAATCTCAATGCAACCTTGAGGGGTTATACCATAACGTTGGAATGATGAAGTGCATGATACGTTTTGGTGCGATAAAATGGAAATTTGAACACTTCTTGATTGGATTCTAGATTATATTTCATTTGTGTATACTATTATTCAAGAAAAATTCTTCTACCATCGCTATTTAATGATGTACGAATTGGTGGAAACGAAGCAAGAAGTGACGACCACTATTGCATGGAAAGAATCGCCCGACAACATTCTGACCAAAAACATTGATAGATCTCCAGAAATTTCATGGCGAAACCTTAGCTTTTCCATTCAGGAAAAGAATTTGTTGAAGAACTGTTGGGGAAAGGTAAACGGTGATTCATCATTTGTCTGTTGGACGCTATTCGATACCCTAATCAACCAACTCTCTTTACTGTAGATTCCATCCAATACACTATGCGCCATCATGGGTCCGAGTGGAGCCGGAAAATCTACTTTACTAAATGTTTTATCAGGCAGAGTTTACGAGTCTGCTTCGATGAAGCTTGACGTCGATGTAAGTGTAATTTGGGTTGCCCAATGCCACACAGTAAATTGCTTTCGCTGTATAGTTTTTTGTCGACCAGAAATATGTTCACCCTAGGCTATTTCGAAGTCAAGTAGCATATGTCATGCAAGAGGATGCTCTATTTGCCACCATGACTCCATCGGAAGCGATCTTTTTTAGCGGGAGGCTGCGAACGAATCTCACCGAGGGAGATTTATCTGCAAATGTGACATTTTTAATGGCAAATCTTGGGTTGGATAAATGTTCCAACACATTCATTGGCAATGAACTTGTGAAAGGATTGTCAGGGGGTCAACGAAAGCTGACTAGCGTTGCTGTAGAATTGATTGCACATCCAATGGTAATTGATTTGGTTTCGTGGAAAGGTGGCAATAATTTTTGTTGTTGTAGATCTTGTTCCTTGATGAACCAACCTCCGGATTGGATTCATATTCAGCGATGACCTTAGTGGCTTTGATTCGGGATATAGCTAAACAGAGATGTACAATGGTGTGCACAATCCATCAGCCTTCCTCTGAAGTATTTGCCTTATTTGAAATGGTTATCTTCTTAGCCGGTGGTTCAGTGGCTTACTGTGGACCAGTTAGTTCAATGTTACACTATTTTGAAATGGTCGGCTTTGATTGTCCTGTTAATTACAATCCCGCAGATTTTGTGATAAATTTGATTCAAAGCGATTTGTTAGGCAAATCACATTTCATGATCCCACTTCCTGCAGATCCGAAAGGAAACGAATTGGCTGCGCAAATGTTTCGTCACGATGAAAATGATGGAAGTTCTACATTTGGTTTCGCTGGAGTGAACTATGATGTAATCCGGCCTCCCTGCTCCTTGTTGTTTGAATTGAAGTATCTATTACATCGGGAGCTATTAAATGTAGTAC
>JACCEA010493616.1_pt1 | contig 22685 bp, 16 predicted proteins | sample 7449851 | NCBI WGS metagenome assembly JACCEA01 (sample SAMN15323453, study PRJNA562643) | freshwater metagenome | isolation source: river surface water | place: USA:Blue River Watershed | collected 2017-08-18 | reverse complement strand
ATTTCGTCCATATTCCAAACTCTATTTGTAACATAAGGTTCATCCTCAAGCCATAAATCTAGTTCCTCATCAGTAGCAAAATCTACAAACAAAGATGAACCAACCATCTTATCATCCTCTATTAAAGCTCCAGCAGATACAATATTTCCACTTTCCATCATCTTTTTAGTATTTATTATATGTTGTTCTCTTGATTGCATTCTTCTTTCAAAAGCATCATCATAGTCATAAGCTATTATTAAAAATTGCATTTTTATCCTTTTAAATTTTTAATTATTCTATCACAAAATTTATAAAGTAGTAGCAAAAATAAAAAGTAGCGGATAAATTAATACATTTAAATATCTAAGAATTGGCGTAATATTTGCATCAAAAGGTATTATTTCATTTATATTTATACCATCTGAGAGTTTTTTCATAATAGAAAGTTTAAAAATAATATCAAAAAATTTTAAAGCTAAAATTGAACTCATCCAAAAACCAAAATTATTTGATGATATAGATAGATAAAGTGAATAAAAAAATGATATGTGTAAAATAAAATATAAAAAGATATTCTTCTTATATACTAAAAAATTGTTTTCTAGCATACCATAAAGAGTAGAAGACTTTTGCCAATTTGACTCAAAAAGTTCAATAGCAACAAAGATAAAAAAAAAGTGAACTATTTCCATCTTTATAAATAGGGCTTTGCCCTATTTATTTCTCTTCTGAAAAGATAATTTTTTGGTCTTTATAAAGTCCTGTTCCAACAGGAATTGTTCTTCCTATTACAACATTCTCTTTTAAATCCTCAAGCATATCCATTTTTGCACTAATTGCTGCTTCTGTTAAAACTTTTGTAGTTTCTTGGAATGATGCAGCTGAAATAATACTATCAGATGTAACTGCTGCTCTTGTGATTCCCAATAAAACTGGTTCTGCAATAGCTGGTTTTCCACCCATTCTTATTATTTTTTCATTTTCGATTTTAAATCTCTTTTTAGAAATCATATCACCCATGATGAATTTTGTATCTCCACCGTCGATTATCGAAACTTGTCTTAACATTTGAGATGTAATTACCTCAATATGTTTATCTGCAATATTTACCCCTTGAGATCTATATACTTGTTGTACTTCAGATACAATAAAGTAATGTAGAGCTTTTTCACCTAAAATTTTTAAAACATCGTGAGGAGAAACTTGACCATCTGTCAAAGACTCACCAGCATGAACAAATTCACCTTCATGAACTAATATTTGCTTACCTTTTTCAACTAAATATTCAGTTTGATTTCCAACAGCATCTGTAATAATTAGTTTTTGCTTATTTCTAAGCGGTTTTCCAAAAGTTACTATTCCATCAAATGAAGCTAAAATTGCAATATTTTTTGGTCGTCTAGCTTCAAATAACTCAGATACTCTAGGAAGACCTCCAGTAATATCTTTTGATTTTTGAGTTGCTTTTGGTGTTTTAGCAATAATATCTGCAATTTCTACTTTTTTACCCTCTTGAATATTTAAAGATGCTTTTGGGTCTAAAACATATCTTATAATCTCATTTGAAGCAGTTGCTAATAAAACTGTTGGTTTATATCCAGCTGGTATATACTCATTTACAACTAGTTTTGATGTTCCTGTTAACTCATCGAACTGCTCTGAAACAGTAACACCTGGAATAATATCTTCAAATGTTACAATACCTGATTGCTCTGCTATTGTAGGGTTTGCATATGGATCCCACTCTGCAATAACAGTTTGCTCTTTAGTTGTTGGTGCCGAAATTTGAGTACCTTTTTCAACTTCACTATTATCATTTAAAACTATTGAAGAACCTCTTGAAATATAGTGTCTTATAGCTTCTCTATCATCAGCATCTGCAATAACAGCAAAAAGTCCTTTTTCAACAACTTTATCACCTGCTTTTATATCATGTCTTCTTTCTAAATAATCACCAGTCAATTTATAGTATTTAACTATCCCTTTTGCACCTGCTAAAACTTGTGAAGTAACAGGAGCTCCATCTGAAACTTTTAATTCAGATGCATATGGAATCCTATTTGGAACATTCCATCCATCTTTAATTATCTCAACAATAGAGTCATTATTCTCAACTTCTTCTCCATCTTTGTGTGGAATATAAAGTTTACCTTCAATTTTTCCAGAAATTCCAGCTAGTTCATTTACTTTTGCAACATCACTTTTTCTTAAGAAATATTGTTTTTTATCTTTTCCATTAGAAATAGTTAATACAACCTCTTCGTGAATAGCTTCAATTGTTACTTTTCCTTTAAATGGTGCATTTATTTTTGGCTCAACTAATAATACTCCAGCATTTCTTCTATTTGCTACAATAGATTTTCCATCTTGTGTATCATATTTTTTAATATTATAGTATCTAATAAACCCTTCTTTATCAGCTTTTAACTCTCTTTCAGTTTGAGTTGCACTTGCAGTTCCCCCAACGTGGAAAGTTCTAAGCGTTAGCTGAGTTCCTGGCTCACCAATTGATTGAGCTGCAACAACTCCTACAGCTTCTCCTGGCTTAGCTTTTCTTTGCTCACCTAGATTTAATCCATAACATTTTGAACAAAGTCCATTTTCAGTTTTACAAGTAAGTGGTGTTCTAATAACAACAGATTTAACTTCACTATCTTTTACAACTCTTGCAAACTCTTCAGTTATTAAAGTACCTTCAGTAAATAGTATCTCATTTGAAATTGGGTCAATTATATCTTCAGCAATAACTCTTCCTGTAATTCTCTCTTCTAAAGACTCGATTAACTCATTTCCAGAAGTAATATCTGTAATTTCTATACCTTCGTGAGTTCCACAATCTTCATCAGTAATTCTTACATTTTGAGAAACATCGATTAGTTTTCTTGTCAAATATCCAGCATTTGCTGTTTTAAGCGCTGTATCTGCAAGACCTTTTCTAGCTCCGTGAGTAGAAATAAAGTACTCTAGAACGTTAAGACCCTCTTTAAAGTTAGATATAATTGGTGTTTCAATAATACTTCCATCAGGTTTAGCCATAAGACCCCTCATACCAGACAACTGTCTAATTTGAGTTGCACTACCTCTTGCTCCTGAATCTGCCATCATAAAAATTGAGTTAAATCCATTTTTATCTGTTTTAACTAGCTCCATCATCTCAGAACCCAATTTATTATTTGTTTCTGTCCAAATATCAATAGTCTTGTTGTATCTCTCTTGCTCAGTTAAAAGTCCTTGAGAGAACTGTTTTTGAACTTCAATAACATCTTTTTTAGATTTTGTAATATGCCCTACTTTACTTTCTGGAATAATAATATCATCAATAGATATAGACATTCCTGCATAAGTTGCATATTTAAAACCTAAATTTTTAAGGTTATCTAAGAATCTAGGAGTTACTTCATATCCTGCTTCTTTATAAATATAATCTACCAGTGCTCCAATATCTTTCTTCTTAAGAACTTTATTCCATAAATTCATTGGTACAAAAGATGGAAGTATCTCATGTATGATTAATCTTCCAACAGTCGTAGATATAACTCTTCCTTCAAGTTTTGTTCTAATTTTTGCATGTAAATCAATCTGTCCCATATCAAGAGCAATTTTTACTTCATTTACATCAGTGAAAAGTTTATGTTCACCTTTTACACCATCTTTTACTAAAGATAGATAATAAATTCCTAAAATCATATCTTGAGAAGGAACAGCGATTGCTCTACCACTTGCTGGTAATAAAATATTCATAGAACTCATCATTAAAACTTTTGCTTCAGCAACTGCTTCTTGAGAAAGTGGTACGTGAACAGCCATTTGATCCCCATCGAAATCGGCATTAAATGCAGCACAAACAAGAGGATGAAGTCTTATTGCTTTTCCATCAATTAACACAGGGTGAAATGCCTGAATAGACAATTTATGAAGAGTTGGCGCTCTATTTAATAAAATAGGATACTCATCAACAATCTCATTTAAACACTCCCAAACTTCATTTGTTTCAGATTCAATTAATCTTTTTGCAGCTTTTAGAGTTGTTGCATAACCTTTCTCTTCAAGTTTTGCCATTAAATGTGGTTTAAATAGTTCAAGTGCCATTTTTTTAGGAATACCACACTGATCCATATTTAAATTAGGTCCAACAACAATAACAGATCTTCCTGAGAAGTCAACCCTTTTTCCAAGTAAGTTTTGTCTAAATCGTCCTTGTTTACCTTTAATAATCTCACTTAAAGATTTAAGAGGTCTTTTATTTGCACCTTTAACTGCATTTGCTGTTTTTCCATTATCAAATAATGCATCAACAGCTTCTTGAAGCATTCTTTTTTCATTTCTAATAATAATTTCAGGAGCATCAAGTTCTGTTAATCTTTTTAATCTGTTATTTCTATTTATAACTCTTCTATAAAGGTCATTTACGTCAGAAACAGCAAATTTTCCACCATCAAGTGAAACAAGAGGTCTTAAATCAGGTGGAAGAACTGGAAGTTGTGTAAGCATCATCCATTCAGGTCTATTTCCACTATTTATAAAGTTTTCAACTACCTTTAATCTTTTTATTATAGTCTTTCTTTTTGCTTCACTCTTAGTTGTTTGCATCTCATCTTTTAAAAGTGTTAAAAGCTCAAATAAATCAAGATTTTCTAAAAGCTCTCTAATAGTCTCTCCACCCATTTTTGCTTCAAAACCTGTATGCTCAAATAAATCAGAAACTGTTCTATACTGCTCTTCATTTAAAATATCATATTTGTTTATTTTTTTAGTTTTTTCACCATCATAAAAAGCTTCTCCAGAGTTAATTACTATATATGCTTCATAATATAAAACTCTCTCTAAATCTTTTAATTTAACACCTAAAATAGTTCCAATTCTTGATGGAAGAGAAGATACCATCCAAATATGAGCAACTGGAGATACTAACTCAATATGACCCATTCTGTGTCGTCGCACCTTTGAAGAAGTTACTTCAACTCCACATTTTTCACAAACAACACCTTTGTATCTCATCTTTTTATATTTACCACAAAGACACTCATAATCTTTTACTGGTCCAAAGATTTTTGCACAAAACAGTCCATCTCTTTCAGGTTTTAGTGTTCTATAGTTTATAGTTTCAGGTTTTTTAACCTCACCACAAGACCAAGAAAGTATTTTTTCAGGACTTGCTAATTTTAATTGGAAAGCAGCAAAATCTTGTGGTCTTTCAAGCTCTTTTATATCAATTGGTGATAGTACTTTTTCATTATTACTCATTGTTTTCTACCTCTTCAAAAATCTCTACATCTAAAGCTAAGGCTTTTAACTCTTTTGTTAAAACAAAGAATGTCTCTGGAACTCCTGAACTTGGTACATTTTCACCATTTGCAATAGCTCTATATGCTCTTGTTCTTCCATCAACGTCATCTGATTTAGTTGTTAGCATCTCTTTTAGTACAGCAGTTGCACCATAAGCTTCTAATGCCCAAACCTCCATCTCTCCAAATCTTTGTCCACCAAATAGAGCTTTTCCTCCAACTGGCTGTTGTGTTACAAGTGAATATGGACCTGTACTTCTTGCGTGAACTTTTTCATCAACTAAGTGGTGAAGTTTCAGCATATACATATACCCAACGTTTACTCTCTCTTTCATCTTTTCACCTGTTTTTCCATCGTATAAAACAGATTTACCATCGCTATCTATTTTTGCCATTTCAAACAGTTTTTCAAAGTCATAAGCTTCAACACCATCAAAAATTTGTGTTGCAAATTTAACACCTTTTGACCAATCTCTAGCATAATCAAGAAGTTCATCATCACTTAATTTTTCAATAAATGCTTTTGCATTCATAAGTTTTGCAACTCCTGCAATTTCAATCATTTTTGCTCTTAAATCAGCGATATACTCACCTTTTTTTGCATCATAGATTTGTTGAATTTGTTTACCAAGTCTTCTACCTACAAGCCCTAAGTGAACCTCCATAATTTGTCCAATATTCATCCTTGAAGGAACCCCAAGTGGATTTAAAATGATATCAACTGTTGTTCCATCTTCTAAATATGGCATATCAACTTTTGGAACGATATTTGAAACAATACCTTTGTTTCCATGTCTTCCAGCCATTTTATCACCAACTTTAATTTTTCTCTTAGTTGCAATATAAACTTTAACTTGTTTGATAACTCCACTTGATAAAATATCATCGTGCTCTAGAACATTTAACTTCTCTTCATGATCTTTTCTTAATTCAGCTTTTTGTCTAATAAAATACTCTTTTGTATCATTATAAGCTTTTTCAACCTCTTTTGCATAAGAAGATACTACTTTTTTCATAGCAAATCTATTTACACTTAAAAGAGTCTCAAGAGTTAATGTATCACCTTTTTTGTACACAACTCCATCTAACTCAAGCTCTTTATCAAGCTTCGATTTTGTTAGAAGATTATTTATTTTTAAAGCCTCTTCTCTATCTAGCATTAAAAGCTTATCAAGATGTTTTTGATTTAACTCATTTTTTTCTAATTCAATTTCAGCCTTAGCTCTTTCACACTTCTCATAACCTTTTTTAGTGAAAACTTTAACATCAACAACTGTTCCTTCCATTGATGTTGGACAATATAAAGATTTATTTATAACATGTCCTGCTTTATCACCAAAAATTGCTCTAAGTAATCTCTCTTCTGGAGTTGGTTTAATCTCACCTTTTGGTGTTACTTTTCCAACTAAAATCATTCCAGGAGTTACATAAGTTCCAACTTTTACAATTCCAGAGCTATCAAGATGTGATAAATTCTCTTCTTTAACACCTGGTAAATCCCTAGTTATCTCTTCATTACCATGTTTTAACTCTCTACACTCAATCTCTTTTTCATAAATATGTACAGATGTAAATGCATCTTTTTTAATAAGTCTTTCACTTAGAATAATAGCATCCTCATAGTTGTATCCATTCCATGGCATAAATGCAACCATAGCATTAATTCCAACTGCAAGCTCACCTTTATCCATTGATGGACCATCAGCAATTACTTGACCTTTTTCAATAATATCACCCTCTTTTATAGCAACTCTTTGCCCAAAAGATGTATTATTATTTGTTTTTACATTTTTACTTACATCATAATAATCAATAAATGGTCCATTTTCATCTTCACCACTAATATAGATGTTTTTAGAATCTGCTTTTTCAACAACTCCACCTCTATTAGCTTTAATTGCTTCCCAAGCATCTCTTGCAACTGTTTTTTCTAAACCAGTTCCAACTATTGGAGCTGTTGGTTTAATCAATGGAACAGCTTGTCTCATCATATTTGAACCCATTAATGCTCTATTTGCATCATTATGCTCTAAAAATGGAATTAAAGAGGCTGCAACACCCATTACCATTTGTGATGATATATCTATTAAATCAACTTTATTTTTATCCATCAAAATAATTTCACCATTAAGTCTAACTTCAATTAATGGTTCAATAATTTTTCCATTTTCATCAACTTTTGTTGAACCAGGAGCAATTACAAGTCCCTCTTCTTGAGTTGCAGTATAGTATGAAATTTCATTTGTAACAACACCATCAACTACTTTTTTATAAGGAGCTTCAATAAATCCTAACTCATTTACTTTTGAATAAGTTGAAAGAGTATTTATAAGACCGATATTTTGACCCTCTGGAGTCTCAACTGGACAAATTCTTCCATAGTGAGTTGGATGAACGTCCCTTACCTCAAATCCTGCTCTCTCTTTTACTAAACCACCCTCTCCAAGAGCTGATAATCTTCTTTTATGAGTAACTTCAGATAGTGGATTTGTTTGATCCATAAATTGTGATAATTGACCACTTGTAAAAAACTCAGTAATTGTTGATGTAATCATTTTTGAGTTAATTAAATCATGAGGCATAATATCTTCTAGAGTTCCACTTAGAGTTGTCATTTTATCTCTAATAGTTTTTTGCATTTTGATTAAACCTGCATGTAACTCATTTGCAAGTAATTCCCCAATTGCTCTAATTCTTCTATTTCCTAAGTGATCTCTATCATCAATATGACCATGCCCTGCTTTAACTTTTATTAAGTATTGAACAGTTTTTATAACATCTTCGTAAGTTAAAGTTGTAACATATTCAGGTACATTTACACCTAACTTATGATTCATCTTCATTCTTCCAACTTTTGTTAAGTCGTATCTTTCAGGATCAAAGAATAGTTTTTTTATAAACTCTTTTGCTGCCTCTTTTGTTACAGGCTCACCTGGTCTCATTACTTTATAAATTCTAATTGCGGCTAAATCATTTTCATCTTCAATTTGTTCAGTTTGCTTTAATAATTTTAAACTTTCAGCATCTGCTTTAAATGCATTTATAATTGAAGCATCAGCTCCACTTGATAAATCATTTGCAATTTCAAATGTTTCAAATCCTAAATCTAATAGTTTTTTAAGTTTTAACTCATCAAGACTTGTTAAAGCATCAAATAAAACTTCTCCTGATTGAGGATCATAAATAGAACCTGCTGTATGTCTATCCATTAAAAGCTCAAGTGGATATTCAATTAATTTTAATCCACCTTCAATTAAAGCTTTAGCTTTTCTTGCAGTTAATCTTTTTCCTGCTTGAATAACTAAATTTCCTTTATCATCTTTTATATCATAGTCAATTCTTCCCATAAAGTCATCAGGATTAAACTCTGTTAAAAATTTATTGTTTTTAATTTTAATAGTAATTACAGGATAAAATAGTTTAACAATATCCTCTTTTGAATATCCTAAAGCTCTAAAAAGAATTGTAATTGGAACTTTTCTTCTTTTATTAATTCTTACATATAATACATCTTTTGCATCATATTCAAAATATAACCAAGAACCTCTATCTGGGATAATTTGTCCAGTGTAAAGAAGTTTATTATTTGTTGTATTTGATTCATCTTCTTTGAAAATAACACCTGGAGATCTATGTAGCTGATTTACAACAACTCTTTCAACACCATTTACAATAAATGAAGTTCTTTCAGTCATAAGTGGGATTTCTCTAATAAATAAAGATTGCTCTTTAATATCTTTTACACCTATTTTCTCTCCAGTTTTCTCATCTAAATCCCAAAGAGTTAATCTTACATTTATCTTAAGAGGGATTGAATATGTCAATCCTCTAACCATTGATTCTCTAACATCATATCTAGGTTTTCCAACTTCACTTCCTAAATAATCAAGAGTTACTCTATTTTGAGCATCATGAATTGGAAAAATTGCTTTAAATACTTTTTCTATACCAGCACCAGATCTATCTTTTTGATCAATCATCAAGAAAGTATCATACGAAGTTTGTTGCAGTTGTAATAAATTTGGAATTTCAATTTTTTGTGGGTTTTTTGCGAAATCTATTCTTAGTCTATTACCAGATTTTAAAGAGTTTAACATCTTACACCTTGTTATAAAATTTGGTTATGTTTGCTTTATTTTCTTATAAAGCACAAAAGCATCCATAAAGGATAAGGTTAAAATTTGTTAAAAAATCTTAACCTTAGCCCTCAAAGATGCTAAACTTATATAGGGAAAAGTCCCTATATACGATAAGTTATAAAACTTATTTAACTTCTACTTTTGCACCAGCAGCTTCAAGTTGAGCTTTGATTGCTTCAGCATCAGCTTTAGAAATTCCCTCTTTAATTGTTGAAGGAGTTTGCTCTGCAGCATCTTTTGCTTCTTTTAATCCTAAACCAGTAATTGCTCTAATTTCTTTAATTACATTGATTTTTTTATCTCCTGAATCAACGATAATTACGTCAAATTCAGTTTTTTCTTCAGCAGCTTCAACTGCAACTGCAGCACCAGCAACTGCTACAGGTTGAGCAGATACTCCAAATTTTTCTTCAAACTCTTTTACTAATTCTGATAATTCTAATACAGATAAACCAGAAATAAATTCTAAAACGTCTTCTTTAGAAATTGCCATTTTCTATCCTTTTTATTTTTTTAATTTAATATATTTTTAGCTTAAAATTAAGCAGCCTCTTCTTCTTTTTTTCTTCTAAGAGCATCAAGACCAATAGTAAAGTTTCTAACAGGTCCCATCCATACAGATGCAAGCATTCCAAGAAGTTCTTCTCTTGATGGTAATTTAGCAAATGCATTAACTCTAGTAGCATCGCAAATTTCACCTTCAATAATTCCTGATTTAATAGAGAATTTATCTTTTGTAGTAGTTGCAAATTTATCAGCTACTTTACAAGCTGAAATTTGATCATCAGACCATAAGTAGATGTTTGTTCCACTTAAATCAATATCTCCTAAATCAGCAGATTTAACAGCTTTAGTTACTAATGTATTTTTTACAACTTGAACTTTAGTATTGTTTGCTCTTGCATCTTTTCTTAAAGTTTCTAATTCTTTATGAGTAAGACCTTTATAGTCACAAACAACAACTGCTAAAGAGTTTTTAAACTCAGCTGCTAAAAAATCAATAATTTCTGATTTTTCTTGTCTAGTCATTATATTTTCCTCCTTTCAAAACATCATCCTAGGCGGGACTTACAAAAGAACGAGGAGTTCTTTTACCAGCTGTCTTCAGTTTTATTTCAGTGCTTTGAACACTCAAAAATAGTGAACAATTTCAATATTCTTGAATGCAAAAAAATTAGATAAGGAAACCCTTATCTAATCTCTAATAATTCCATATTATCTAAAATAACTGATGGACTCATTGTTAAGCTAATTGCTGCATTAGTAATATATCTTCCTTTTGCAGTTGAAGGTTTTGCTTTATTGATAGCCCCGATAAATGCTTCAGCATTCTCTTTAATAGCTTCTGCAGAGAATGAAACTTTTCCAATAGCTGCTTGCATATTACCTTTTTTATCAACTCTATAAGTTACTTGACCACCTTTAGCATCATTAACCGCTTTTGTAACATCCATTGTAACTGTTCCAGTTTTTGGATTTGGCATTAAACCTTTTGGCCCAAGAATTCTTCCAACTTTACCAACAATTCCCATACAATCAGGAGTTGCAATTAAAACATCAAAGTTGATTTTTCCAGCTTGGATATCATCAGCTAAATCATCATTCCCAACAATATCAGCACCTGCAGCTTTTGCTTCATCCATTTTTACACCTTTAGCAAAAACAGCAACTCTTACAGTTTTTCCTGTACCATTTGGAAGAACAACAGCTCCTCTAATCATTTGATCTGCATGTCTTGGATCAACATTTAAATTAAGTGCAATTTCAACACTCTCATCAAATTTAGCAGATTTTAAATCTCTTACTAAATTACAAGCATCAGCTAAAGAGTATTTTCTATCTTCAACTTTTGCACTTAACGCTTTATATCTTTTTGAAACTTTTGCCATTTTATTCTCCGCAATTTTATTTTTTTTGCTTCCACTAATATTTATAAAGGCTAGTGGTTATACCTTAATATGAAACAGAATTATAATTCTGTTTCAATTCCTATAGATCTTGCACTTCCAGCTACAATTTTTGCAGCAACTTCTCTATCATCAGTATTTAAATCTTTGATTTTCATATCAACGATTTCCATAATTTGATCTTTAGTAAGCTTTCCAATTTTTTGCTTAAGTGGATTGCTACTCCCTTTTTTAATTCCTGAAATTTTTTTAATAAGTTCAGTCATTGGCGGTTGTTTTACTTCGAAAGTAAAGCTTTTATCTGTATAAATTGTAAGAACAACTGGTAATCTATAACCAGCTTTATCTTTTGTTTTTTCGTTAAATGCTTTACAAAATTCCATAATATTAACACCTCTTTGCCCAAGAGCTGGTCCAACTGGAGGTGATGGGTTTGCTGCACCTGCAGGTATTTGTAATTTTAAATATCCTTGAACTTTTTTAGCCATATTGCTATTCCTTTAAAAATTATAATGATTTTAATGATTAGACATTAGGCAAAAAAACTAAGTTGAAGCAAGTTTCTTTGCCTAATGCCTAAATTAAAAATTTAAACTATTCTCTCAACTTGTGTATAAGAGATTTCAACTGGAGTATTTCTTCCAAATATAGATACATTCAATTTTAATAATCCAGAAACTAAATCAAAACTTTCAACTATTCCATTGAAGTTTGCAAATGGTCCCTCATTTATTCTTACCATCTCTCCTTCATCAAAAGAGATTTTAGGTTTTGCAGCTGCTTTATTTTTTGCTTTTTCTAAAATAAGATTTATATCTTTATCACTTAAAGCTGTTGGTTTTTTAGACTCACCAATAAATCTTCCAACTTTTGGCATTGATTGTATTCTATGCCATAAAGCAGTATCCAAATCAATTTTTGCAAAAGCATATGCAGGATACAAAGGTCTTTCTATAATAGTTTTTTTACCTTTTTTTACTTCAATTAAATCTTCAGTTGGTACTAATACTTCAGCAATTCTATCATCAGCCATCTCATCTGCTAGTTTTAACATAGCTTTTTTAACAGATAATTCGCTTCCTGAATATGTCTGAATTGCATACCATTTATGTGCCATTTTTTATTCCTTATTTAATTACTGAAGATAGAGTAAAAGACATTGCTCCATCAATCATAGCAAGATACAAAGCTATTACTGTAACAACAATAAATACAGATATATAAGCCGTTCTTATTTGTGATTTTACTGGAAATATAACCTTAGCTAATTCTGATTTTACATTATTTATATAGTTACTAGCCTTGCTCATATCTTTCTCCATTTTAAACTTTAAATCTAAATTTTTTAAAAAAATTTTAATAAAATCTCTTTAAAAAACTTTAATAGTGGCAGGCCAGGAGGGACTCGAACCCCCAGCACTCGGATTTGGAATCCGATGCTCTACCATTGGAGCTACTAGCCTACAAAAGCTTGAGAGAAATCTCTCTCAAGCAAAATTGTTCTTAAGATTTTAACTTCACTTCTTTATGAGTAGTGTGTTTTTTCAATCTTGGACAATATTTTCTAACTTCAAACTTTTCAGTATGAGTTTTTGGATTTTTCCAAGTAGTGTAGTTAATATCTCCACTCTCTTGGCATTTTAATCCTATTTTAATTCTTATTGCTGCCATTAAGAATCCTTATTTGATGATTTCTGAAATAACTCCAGCACCAACAGTTCTTCCACCTTCTCTAATAGCGAACTTTGTTCCTTTTTCAAGAGCAATTGGAGCAACTAAAGTAACAGTCATCTCAACATTATCACCTGGTATAACCATTTCAGTACCTTCATTTAATACACAAGAACCTGTAACGTCTGTTGTTCTAACATAGAATTGTGGTCTATATCCACTAAAGAATGGAGTATGTCTTCCACCTTCTTCTTTTGAAAGAATATAAACTTCACATTTAAATTCTGTATGAGGTTTAATTGTTCCTGGCTTACAAAGAACTTGTCCTCTTTCAACCTCTTCTTTTTTAACACCTCTTAAAAGAATACCACAGTTATCTCCAGCTTGACCTTGATCCATCTCTTTTCTGAACATTTCAACACCAGTAACAGTAGTTTTTCTAGTATCTCCAAATCCAACGATTTCGATCTCTTCACCAACTTTAATAGTTCCAAGCTCAATTCTTCCAGTAACAACTGTTCCTCTTCCTGAAATTGAGAATACATCTTCAACAGGCATTAAGAATGGTTTTTCTGTATCTCTTTCTGGAGTTGGGATATACTCATCAACTGCATCCATTAATGCAACGATTTTTTCTCCCCATGGTCCAACTGTACCAGCTTTTGCTTCTTCTAATGCTTTAAATGCTGAACCAGCAATGATTGGAGTATCGTCACCTGGGAAATCATAAGTAGAAAGTAACTCTCTAATTTCCAATTCAACTAACTCTATCATCTCATCTTTATCAGATGGATCTAATTGATCTTCTTTATTTAAGAATACAACTATATATGGAACTCCAACTTGTTTTGAAAGAAGGATGTGCTCTCTTGTTTGAGCCATTGGTCCATCTGTTGAAGCGATAACTAAAATAGCTCCATCCATTTGAGCAGCACCTGTAATCATGTTTTTAACATAATCGGCGTGACCTGGACAATCTACGTGCGCATAGTGTCTTTTAGCTGTTTCATACTCAATATGAGAAGTAGCAATAGTAATTCCTCTTTCTCTCTCTTCTGGAGCATTATCGATTTGATCGTAATCTCTCATCTCTCCACCATATTTTAAAGCTAATACAGCTGAAATTGCAGCAGTTGTAGTAGTTTTACCGTGGTCAACGTGACCGATTGTACCGATATTTACGTGCGGTTTATTTCTTGAAAACTTTTCTTTTGCCATAGGATTTCCCCTTCTAAATTTATTTTATTTTGCTTAATTGCCCTCTGAGTAGATAAGCCAATAAGGGCTTCTCTATTCAGAGGGGATTTGTTTTCACAAATTGTGATGAGTATTATATTAATAAAATACTAAAAATTAAATTAATTGGGAGTATAAATTGTAGAGTTATAAAAAATAATGTGCAATTATAACTCAGCTCCCAGTAATCAATAAAAATGGAGCGGGAGACGAGACTCGAACTCGCGACAGTCTGCTTGGAAGGCAGAAGCTCTAGCCAACTGAGCTACTCCCGCAACATTTGCGTGGTGGTGAGAGAAGGATTTGAACCTTCGAAGCCGTAGGCGGCGGATTTACAGTCCGCAGGATTTGACCACTCTCCAACCTCACCATATAAAAATTATTGCTCTGGTCAAGCGCTGTTTTTTTAAACTTACGCACGACTAAAAAAATGGAGCTGGTGAAGGGAGTCGAACCCCCGACCTGCTGATTACAAATCAGCTGCTCTAGCCAACTGAGCTACACCAGCATCCATAAAATCAAAATGGTGGCTCGAGACAGAATCGAACTGTCGACACAAGGATTTTCAATCCTTTGCTCTACCGACTGAGCTATCGAGCCACTTCAAATTGGAGTGAGATTATACAGTTGAATTTATTAATATTAACTTAAATTTCTTACAAACTTTTTAAATTCATCTCCTCTATGAGCGTAAGATTTAAATTGATCAAGAGATGCTGCAGCTGGAGAAAGTATTCCTATACTATTTTCTTTTAGATTTTTATCTATATTTTTAACTGCTTCTTCTAAATATTCACACTTAACACAAGATATTTTGAACTCTTCACAGTAATTTAAAACTCTTTGAGTATTACTACCTATTGCATAAATAACAATATCTAAATTTTTTATATTTTCAAAAAGAGGTTTTAAACTTGCACCCTTATCATCACCACCAATAATAATATGTATGTTTTTATCTTTATATGGAACTAATGCATTTATTGTTGCATCATAATTTGTAGCTTTACTATCATCAATCCATAATCTATTTTTAATATCTCTAAACTCTTCAACTTTGTGTTTATCAATCTTATAAGAGTTTATTAAATCATAATCTATATCACCAAAAATTATCTTTCTTGAAACCATTGCCATTATAGCATCTAGCAAGAATGGTTCATTGAACTTTATTTTACTCTTATCAATTTTAAAATGATTACATAAATCATCACTTGAATTATAATAAATTGTATATGCAGATGTTTTGAAATCTTTATATAAAGCTGGGATAATAGCAATATCTGTTTCATTCATAAGCTCTAAAGGTTTTAATTTTGCTTTTTTATATTCATCAAAACTTCCATGCCAAGTTATATGATCTTCTGTTATTGGTAAAAGAATATAGATATTTGGTTTTGCTTTATTTGTATAGTGAAGTGTAAATGATGATGTTTCAAGTATCCAAATTTTCTTATCTTTATTTAATCCACTTAAAGGTACACCAATATTTCCACCATAACAAGAATCAAATTTCTCAAGCAGATATTGACACATTTGTGTTGTTGTAGTTTTTCCATTTGTTCCACTAATCCAAATAGTAAAAGGCATTTCATCATAAAATAGATCATAATCACTAATAATATTTTTTGAAGAAAGAACAAGCTTATTATGTGGAGGCATTCCAGGGCTTACAATAGTTAAATCATTTGAATTTTTATCAAAAGATTCTAAATCATTATCATCATATAAAGTAGCATCTGGAAATCTTTTTTTCAAAGCAAGTGCTGTTTTACCTTTTCCTAAGATTCTTAAATTTTGCATTTTTATCTCAACTTTAAACTTAATAGTGCAACAAGATTTGCCATAAAAGATATTATCCAAAATCGCACAATTATTTTATTCTCTTTCCAACCTTTTTGTTCAAAATGGTGATGAATAGGAGCCATTAAAAAAACTCTTTTTTGTCTTAATTTATATGAACCAACTTGTAACATAACGGAAACGGTCTCTAAAACAAAGATAAATCCAATAGCTATAAGTAAAATTTCAGATTTTGCAACAATTGCTAAATATCCCATAAATGCACCTAAAGGTAAAGAACCACTATCTCCCATAAAAACTTCTGCGGGATAAGCATTAAACCACAAAAACCCAATTAAAGCACCAATAATTGCAGCTCCCATAATCGCTAACTCTCCAGCTATACTAATATTTGGCATTAATAAATAGTTAGCAAAACCAATATGACCAACAACATAAACCAAAATTGACAAAGTAGAAAATGCTAGTATTGATGGAACAGTTGCTAAACCATCAAGACCATCTGTAAGATTTACAGCATTTGAAGAACCAACAATTATAAACATCCAAAACACAATAGCTAAAATTCCCATTTCAAATATAGGAAATTTGTAAAATGGTATATACAAATCGCTCGTATGTCCAAGATAAAATATTAGTGCTACAACAAATCCAGCACTTATAAACTGTAAAAAAAGTTTCATTCTGGCACTAAGTCCTGCACTATTTTTTGCTTTTAAAATTTTTGATAAATCATCTTTTATACCAATTAATGAAAACAATGCAAGAGTCAAAAGCCCTCCAACGATATAAAAGTTGTTTAATTTTGCTGTTAGAATTGTTGCAATAATTGTGGAAAATATAAAGACAACTCCACCCATAGTAGGAGTTCCTGCTTTTGCTTGATGCGCTTGTGGTGCTAGTTCATAGATAGGTTGTGAAGCTTTTTTACTTTTTGCCCAACTTATAAATTTTGGCATTAGATACATTGTAAAAACAAAAGCTAAAAAGAAGCTAATTCCTGCACGAACTGAAATATATTGAAAAATGTTTATTTCTAAATGTCTGTAGAGCCAATAAAACAAAATTAAACCTTAGATTTGATAAAATATTGTGAGATTATATAATATTTAAGTTTTTAAAAGGTTTAAACAAAATGAGTAAAAAAACAGTTTTAATTATAACAGATGGTATTGGACACAATAGTTCTTGCAATTTCAATGCCTTTTGTAATGCAAAAAAACCAACATATGATTATCTTTTTTCAAATGTACCTTATAGCTTAATCCACACATATGGAGAGTATGTTGGATTACCAGATAATCAAATGGGAAATAGTGAAGTTGGACATATGACTATTGGAAGTGGAAGAGTTTTATATCAAGATTTAGTAAAAATTCATTTAGCTATCAAAAATGATACACTTAAAGATAATATTATTGTAAAAAATACAATTGAAAAATCAAACAATATTCATTTAATTGGACTTGCTAGTGATGGAGGGGTTCACTCTCATATTGATCATATTATTGCCTTAGCAAAAATAGCTCAAAATAAAAATAAAAAAGTTTGGCTTCATCTTATAACTGACGGAAGAGATGTTGCGCCTGATTGCGCAAAAATCTATATTGAAAAAGTTATAAATATATGCAATGAGAATATAAAAATTGCAACAATTGGTGGAAGATATTATGGAATGGATAGAGATAATAGATGGGATAGAGTAGAACTTGCTTATAATGCAATTGCAAATGCAACTCCTAAAACCAAAGATAATATTTTAGATTTTATAGATAACTCTTACAAAAATGAGATATTTGATGAGTTTTTAATTCCAACTGCGCTAGATGGTTATGATGGAATTAAAGATGGTGATGGAGTTATTTTTTGCAATTTTAGAAGCGATAGAGCAAGAGAACTTTCAAGTGTATTTGCAAAAAATGATTTTAAAGAGTTTGAGAAAAAAACATTAAATGTTCAAATTGCAAGTATGACTCAGTATGATAAAAATATTCCAATTCCTGTAATATTTGAAAAAGATAATCCAACAAATACTTTAGCACAAGTTATTTCAGATGCTGGTTTATCTCAACTTCATACAGCAGAAACTGAAAAATATGCTCATGTGACTTTCTTTTTCAATGGTGGAGTTGAAGAGCCATTTTTAAATGAAACAAGAGTTTTAATACCTTCACCAAATGTTGCAACTTATGATTTACAACCCCAAATGTCAGCTCCAAAAGTAGGAGAAGCTGTAAGAACCGCTATGAAAAATCAAACTGATTTTATTGTTGTAAATTTTGCAAACGGTGATATGGTTGGTCATACTGGAGTTTATGAAGCTGCTATAAAAGCTGTTGAAGCTGTTGATTATGAACTTGGACTTATTTTAGAAGAGGCAAAAAAAGAGAACTATAATATAGTATTAACATCTGACCATGGAAATTGTGAGATGATGAAAGATGAAAATGGAAATACTCTTACAAATCATACAGTTGGAGATGTTTATTGTTTTGTGATTGCTCCTAATATTACAAAAGTAAAAGAGGGAAGTTTAAATAACATTGCGCCAACAGTTTTAAAACTTATGGGACTTGATATACCAAAAGAGATGGATGAACCACTAATTTGATAGATATAAAAGAGTTAAAAATTAGTTTCAATAATAAAAGCTTAGTTGATATTGCTTTTACTATAAAAAGTTCAACAGCTCTAATAGGAGAGAGTGGAAGTGGAAAATCACTTACACTAAAAGCTATCTTAAATCTCCTATCTAGTTCACTAGAAGTAAAGAAAAATATAAGTAGTGATTTTGAATTGAGTTTTGATACGATTGGGTTTATTCCTCAAAATCCTTTTACATCATTATCATCTATGACAAAGATAAAAAATCAGATTTTCTGTAGTGATGAAAAAAAAGAAGAGGTTTTTAAACTTTTAGATTTACCTTTAGAAATTTTAGAAAAATACCCTTCACAAATAAGTGGTGGACAAACGCAAAGAGTTGTAATTGCAATAGCTCTAAGCCGTGATATAAAACTTCTTTTACTTGATGAACCAACAACTGCACTTGATTTTGAAAATAAAACAAATATTATAAATATTATAAACGATTTAAAAGATAAGCTAAATATTAATATACTTTTTGTAACTCACGATATTGAATCAATCAAAGATATTTGTGATGATATTGTTATTATAAAAAATGGATATGTTGTTGAATTTGGGAAAACTCAAGAAATTTTAAATAAGCCACAAAATGAATATACTAAAAAGCTTTTAAACTCAAGCTTTAAAAACAAAAAATTTAGGAATTAAAAGATGTTAAAATTTTTAACAAAAGCGATAATATTTTTAGGAGTAATTGTTGGAGCTATTACTTTTGTATATCTATACGATTTATATCAAGAGATAAAAGATGATATTGATAGTGTTGTAAACTACAATCCAAAACAAAGTACACAATTTTTTGATAAAAATGGGAAACTTTTGGCAAATACTTTTAAAGATGAAAATAGAGAGTATGTAAACTATGACGATATTCCAGCACGTGTAATAGAAGGACTTGTTGCTATTGAAGATACACAGTTTTTTGAACATTTTGGAGTAAATCCAGATGCAATTAGCAGAGCTGTTATAAAAAATATTCAATCAGGTGGATATAGCGAAGGAGCTAGTACTCTTACTCAGCAACTTATAAAAGTTTTACTTTTAAGTAGAGAAAAAAAGATTATAAGAAAAGTAAAAGAAGCTTTATTGGCTATACGACTTGAAACAGTTCTTACAAAAGAGGAGATTTTAGAGAGATATTTAAATCATGTATATTTTGGACATGGTTATTATGGTGTAAAAACTGCTGCAAAAGGTTATTTTAAAAAGAATCTATATGAATTAACTTTAAAAGAGATAGCTATTTTAGTTGGACTTCCAAGAGCTCCTAGTTTTTATGACCCAACAAAAAATCTTCAAGTTTCACTTGCAAGGGCAAATCAAGTTATAACGAGAATGCATACTTTAGGTTGGATTAATAATGAACAGTTTGAAGAGTCAATAAACGAAACTCCAGCTATTTTTAACCAGACTTTAACTCAAAATATAGCTCCATATGCTATTGATTATGCTGTTAGTGAGCTTGTAAATGATATTCCTGATATCTTATATGGTGGATACAAAGTATATTTAACAATAGATTTAGAGACTCAAGAAATTGCAAATGCTGCTATAAAAAAAGCATACGATGAAGCTATGCAAAGAGATAAAAATATAAGAGATGGTTCAAAAAATCCAGATAATGACGCTTTTACAAAAGAGCTAAATGCGGCAATGCTTACTTTAGAAAGTAGCACTGGAAGAATTTTGGCAATGGTTGGTGGAGTTGATTATAATCAATCAGTATTTAATAGAGCTTTCCAATCAAAAAGACAAGCAGGAAGTGCAATAAAACCATTTTTATATCAAACTGCTTTAAATGAAGGTTATAATCCAGCTAGTCAGCTTTTTGATATAGGAAGGACATATACATATACTGTTAATGGGCAACAAAAGAAATGGCAACCAAAAAATTATGGTGGAAATTTTCAAGGAATTGTAAGTCTTAGAGACTCTCTTGTTCAATCAAGAAATTTATCAACATTAAACTTAGTAACAGATGTTGGAGTAAATACTACTACGGATGATTTAAAAAGATATGGATTTAAAGATATAGTTGATAACTTATCTGTAACTTTAGGTTCAATGAGTGTAAATTTAATAGAGTTTAGTCAAGCTTATACAATTTTTTCAAACAATGGAGTACAAGTAAAACCATATATTGTGGAACAAATTGTAAATAAAGATGGGAAAAGTGTAACTTTTGAACCTCAAAGAAAAGAGCTTAATCCTCCTGAGCAATCATATTTAATAACTTCAATTTTAAAAGATGTTGTAACAAAAGGAACAGGAAGAAGAGCAGCAGTTGAAGGCATAGAACTAGCTGGAAAAACAGGTACAACTAATGATAATATTGATGCTTGGTTTTGTGGTTATTCTCCATCTATTCAGACAATTGTTTGGTTTGGAAATGATAATAATACACCAATGAGAAGAGCAGAAACAGGAAGCACAATAGCAGCTCCAGCATTTTCATATTTTTTCAAAAAATATCTTGAAATTCATCCTGAAATACCAAGAACTTTTACAAAACCAAACAATGTTTATAGTGGCGAATTTATGGGTAAAGAAGAACTTTATACAGATATATCACCACTTCCTGATATAGATTCTCAAATCATTATAGACCAAACATCTCCTGATGGAAATAGTATGGAATTTTAATACCTTTTTTTATAAATCAAATCTATACTTTGGGTCTTTTCCATAAGACCCAACTGTAAATTCCAAAGTTTTGTAAGCTCTCTTAAAAAAATCAACTCTCCATTTGTAGCTTTATTTTTAATTATAATTTGATTTTTTTCACCTATTTTTTTACCAACTGTTGTCTCTATGTATTGAGTTTTTGGATCATAATCAAAGTGTAATATATCAATTCCTAACTCTTTTACATAATCTTTTGATAACTCATTTAATATAAATAAAGAAGCTTGTGCCTCTTTATTTTGTTCATTCATCGAACTATTTGAAAATTTTGTTCCAAAAATCAAATAAGATAAAATATCTTTTGAGTTCATAGATGGATTTGATTTTAAGTTTAATCTAGGATTTTCCATATTCCCTGTAATATCAATAAAAATCTCTACATTATCAATTTTTGTATTTGCTTTAATATCCAAAATAGGATTTATAGTTTCTAAACCTCTAAATTGTAAATTTGAATTCTCTATTTTATATGTTTTTCCAAGTTGACTAAAAACTCCATTTATATTTGAAACTCTTCCAAAAATTCTTAAATCTTCTTCAAACTCTTTTTTGATTTGTAAATCAGCATCTAATTTTAGTTCTATATTTTTTGTAATATATTTAATCTCTTTTGAGATAATTTTTAAATCAAGTGCAATATTTTTGGTAAAAAAATCTTTTTTTATCTCATTATCTCCACTGTTTACAATAATTATATCTCTATCATTACTAATATTTAATGCTGGAATATTATAAGAACTTACTAATTTATTTGGATTTACAAAGCCAGATATATAGATTTTACTATTTTCATTAATATTAATATCAACACTTGAATTTATAAATCCTTTTCCATACAAAAGGTGCTCTACAAAGAAATCTTTTGTAGTTATATTTAAAATCAAATCTTTCTTATCTTTTGAACTATTTATAGTTATATTTTCAAACTCAAAGTTTGAAGAAAAATTTGATATATTAAAAAAAGCCTTTTTTAAAAGTGTAAATTTTTTATTAAAATTTATATCATATATCTTATTTATATGAAAATCTATCTTATCAAGAAGAACTCTCTCCTCTTCAAAATTTCCTTTTATATCTATATTTTCTATATTTTGATTAAGAAAAGAAATTTTAGGAGTTAAAATATCAAAATTAACTCGATTTTTTAATATCTCTAAATTAATATTTGCAAAACCAAAAAGATTTAAATCTGGAATTTCCAAAATCTTTTTTAACTCTTTTTCAAATATATTCAGCTCTTTTATATCTGTTTTTATATTTAAGGCTTCACCATTTTTATTTAAAATTGATTTAAAAGAGATATTTTCAAACTTTGCTTCAAGATTACT
>JACCEA010545155.1_pt1 | contig 22698 bp, 26 predicted proteins | sample 7449851 | NCBI WGS metagenome assembly JACCEA01 (sample SAMN15323453, study PRJNA562643) | freshwater metagenome | isolation source: river surface water | place: USA:Blue River Watershed | collected 2017-08-18 | reverse complement strand
TCGCTTTGTTTGATCTTGATTTCTCCAAAATTGCGGTAGTGAGTGCGGTGGCCTTGGTGGTCATCGGGCCAGAAAGGTTGCCGGGCGTTGCCCGCACGCTTGGCACGATGATTGGCAAAGCCAAGCGCTATGTCTCGGATGTCAAAGCCGAGGTCAATCGCACGATGGAGCTCGACGAACTCAAGAAGATGAAAGAGTCGATGGAGACGGCGGCTCGCGATGTGGAGCAGTCGGTGCACACCGCCAGCGCAGACTTCGAGAAAGACTGGGCCGAGACCACGGCCGGTTTGTCGTCTGACCATTACGAGCCGCTGGCCCCGCCGCCACCGACTTATGAAAACCCTGGCAAGAAATGGCGTCTCAAGAGAGGCGCAGTGCCGCATTGGTACAAAGCCCGTCAAGGTGTGCGCACCAAGGCGCTATCTGGCGCAGCCCGTGTGGCGCGCTTTCGCCCTGTGAAGCGTTCTGAACATGTCTGACACCCCCCCTAAAGACGAATTGGCTGGTACCGAGCAGCCGTTTGTGCAGCACTTGATTGAGCTGCGTGACCGTTTGGTCAAAGCGACCATTGCTGTGTTGGTGGCTGGCGCTGCCTTGGCCATTTATCCTGGCCCCGCTGAGCTGTATGACTTGTTGGCTGCGCCATTGGTGGCTCAATTGCCTACAGGCGCGACGTTGATTGCCACTTCCGTGATTTCACCGTTTTTGGTGCCTCTCAAGATATTGCTCATGACCGCGTTCTTGTTGGCGCTGCCCGTGGTGCTGTATCAAATGTGGGCGTTTGTTGCACCTGGTTTGTATTCGCACGAAAAGAAATTGGTGCTGCCTTTGGTGGTGTCTAGCACGGTGTTGTTCATGGTGGGGGTGGCGTTTTGCTACTTCTTCGTGTTTGGCCAAGTGTTCAAGTTCATCCAAAGCTTTGCGCCCAAAAGCATCACCGCTGCACCCGATATCGAAGCGTATTTGGGCTTCGTCATCAGCATGTTCATTGCCTTTGGCTTGGCGTTTGAAGTACCCATTGTGGTGATTGTGTTGGCCCGCATGAATGTGGTGACCATCGAGAAGCTCAAAGACTTTCGCTCGTACTTCATCGTGTTGGCGTTCATCATTGCGGCCATCGTGACACCGCCCGATGTGGTGTCGCAGCTGGCGCTGGCTATTCCCATGTGCATCTTGTACGAGATCGGCATTTGGGCGGCGCAATTGTTCATCCAACACACGCAAGCGCCAGACGCTGAATAAGCGCAGCGCAAACACACCATGAAACGTCAATGGTTGTTGTTCTCTCAAGTCGTCACCGTGTTGGTGGCGATGTGGTTTGTGGTGGCCACCTTAAAGCCCGAGTGGATCCATCAGCGTTCTTCAATCGCCACCAGTGGTGTGACCTTGATTGAGGCGGCGCCCAATGCACTTGGCGCTCCCATGCCCGGCAGCTACAGCCCTGCCGCCAAATTGGCGTCGCCCGCAGTGGTGAGCATAGCCACTACGCAAGCCAATGCACCTGCACACCCGTTGCAAAACGACCCATGGTTTCGCTTCTTTTATGGCGACCGTGAGGACAATGTGCCACAGCAAGGTTTGGGCAGCGGCGTCATTGTCAGCCCTGAGGGCTACATCCTCACCAACAACCATGTGATCGAGGGTGCTGCTGAAATTCAAGTCACGCTCAGCGACAGCCGCCGCGCGATGGCCCAAGTCATTGGCGCAGACCCCGACACCGACCTCGCGATTTTGCGCATCAACTTAGAGCGCCTGCCAGTCATCGCACTGGGCAACTCTGACACAGCCCAAGTGGGCGACCGCGTGTTGGCCATTGGCAACCCATTTGGTGTGGGCCAAACGGTCACGAGCGGCATTGTGTCGGCTTTGGGTCGTAACCAGCTGGGCATCAACACGTTTGAGAACTTCATCCAAACCGATGCCGCCATCAACCCTGGCAATTCGGGCGGTGCGCTGGTGGATGTGAATGGCAACCTCATAGGCATCAACACAGCAATTTATTCACGCTCGGGCGGCAATATGGGCATTGGTTTTGCCATTCCTGTGTCCACTGCTCGCCAAGTGCTGGAAGGCATCGTGCGCGACGGCCAAGTGGTGCGCGGCTGGGTGGGCATTGAGCCGATGGAGCTGACGTCTGAGTTGGCCGAGACATTCGGGCTGAAGCAAACCGAAGGTGTCATCGTGACAGGCGTGTTGCAAAACGGGCCAGCGGCCAATGCAGGTTTGCGACCTGGCGACTTGTTGTTGAAAGTGGCTGGCCAGCCTGTGAAAAATGTGGGTGAGTTGTTGACGCAAATTGCAGCACTTACACCAGGTAAGCCTGCCAAGCTCGACGTGGTGCGACGCACCCAAACCCTCACGCTAGACGTGACGCCCGCTCAGCGCCCCAAACCCAAGATTCAAAAGTAAGGTCGCCACGATGAGCCACACCGTAACCCGCCAAGCCTTGCTGAACGCCTGCAACGAGCTGTTGCAGCCCGCACGTTTCAAAGACTACGGCCCCAATGGCTTGCAGGTGGAAGGGGCTGACACTGTTCGCCACATCGTGTCAGGTGTGACAGCCAGTCGTGCATTGATTGAGGCTGCGATTGACGCGAAAGCTGATGCCATCTTTGTGCACCACGGTTTGTTTTGGCGAGGTCAAGATGGCACGGTCACGGGCTGGATGAAACAACGCTTGCAGTTGCTGTTGGCACACAACATCAATTTGTTGGCCTACCACTTGCCGTTGGATGCGCATCCAGAGTTAGGCAACAACGCGCAGCTGGGCAAGCGTTTGGGTTTGCAAGCGCAAGGTATGTTTGGTGAACAAGAGTTAGGGCTGTGGGGCACGCGTGCCGATGGTCAAGCGTTTGCGGATGTGAATGCCTTGGCAGCTGTGGTGTCTGCGGCTTTGCACCGCGAGCCTGTGGTGGTGCAAACACCCGTGCGTGAAATTCGCAAAGTGGCGTGGTGCACGGGTGGTGCGCAAAGCTATTATGAAGCGGCCATTGCTGCGGGTGTGGATGCGTTCATCACGGGCGAAATTTCTGAGCCGCAAGCGCACTTGGCCCGCGAAACGGGTGTGGCGTTTTTGGCCTGCGGCCATCACGCCACTGAGCGTTATGGGGCACCTGCGGTTGCTGCGCATGTGGCTGCGCAACTGGGTGTCATGCACCAGTTCATCGAGATTGACAACCCCGCATGACCACGGCGGATCACATCAGGCCCATGGTCATCACGCTGGGCGATGCGGCGGGCATTGGCCCAGAGATCATCGTCAAAGCATTTCGTGATGCACCCGAGCAGTTGCAAGGCTGTGTGGTGGTGGGCGATATGGCCGTGATGCAACGTGCTGCCTTGTTGCTAGCGCAGTGTGAATATCACGCGCTACAAATGCAGATTCAGCTGGTGCGTGATTTACGCGAAGCAGCGCAAGTCAAAGCGCCATTCACCATTCCTGTGTTGCAAGTGACGCAAGCTTTAACGACGGAGCAACTTCCCCCATGGGGGCAAATCAGCGCCACGGCGGGTAAGTTGGCGGCTGATTGTGTGCTGTGGGCCGCGAATGCAGCCTTACGTGGCGAAGTGTCCGCTGTGGTGACTGCGCCTTTGCACAAAGAGGCTTTGTTTGCAGCAGGCGTGCCTTTCCCAGGCCACACCGAAATGCTGCAAGCCTGTGCAGCAGCGCACGCGGGTGTGGCGGTAGACGACATGCCTGTGCGCATGATGTTGGCCAATCCCGAACTCAAAACCGTGCTGGTCAGCATTCATGTGTCGCTGCGAAAAGCCATTGAGGCGGTGACGGTTGACAATATTTTGCAAACCCTGCGCATCACGCACGCGGCAGAGTTGGCCGCCACAGGCCGTGCGCCGCACATGGCGGTGGCCGGCTTGAACCCCCACGCGGGTGAGGGCGGCTTGATGGGGCGAGAAGAGCTAGACATCATCATTCCTGCCTTGCAACAAGCACACACCGAGGGCATGCAGGTGAGCGGCCCGTTTGCGCCAGATACCGTGTTCATGCGTGCACGTGCCAAGAACGGTCAAGCGGGTGAGTTTGATGTGGTGATTGCGATGTACCACGACCAAGGCTTGATTCCCGTGAAGTACCTGGGTGTGGAGCAGGGTGTGAACGTGACGCTGGGCTTGCCCCTCGTGCGCACCAGCCCTGACCACGGCACTGCCTTTGATGTGGCAGGCACGGCCAAGGCCGATGCGTCTAGTTTGCTCGCTGCTGTGGCGATGGCCAAGGCCATGCGCCACCGAGCCAGTTAAGCCAACTTACTTTTTCAAGCTGTCTCGGATATCGCGCAGCAGCAAGATTTCTTCTTTGGGTGCGGCTGCTGTTTCCGCATCGCCTTTGAGGCGGCTGATTTGCTTGATCATGAGGAAAATGATGAAAGCCAAAATCACAAAGTTCACAGCCACGGTGATGAAGCTGCCATAGGCAAACACGGGTACGCCTGCCTTTTTCATGGCATCCAGCGTCATGGCCGTGCCTTCTGGGGCATGACCCAAAACCAAGAAGAAGTTAGAAAAATCGAGATGACCAATGAACGCTGCCACGATGGGCATGATCAGGTCATTGACGGCGGAGTCGACAATTTTTCCGAAGGCCGCGCCAATGATGACGCCGACGGCCAAGTCAATGACATTGCCGCGAATGGCGAAGGCTTTGAACTCTTTCAACATGCTCTATTCCTTGTGCGTATAAAAGTATTCGAATTATCGCTGTCTTACCTCAGCCTTTCAGTGGAAGCACTTCGAATTAAAAGGTCCCGCGTAGCGGTCAGCTACAATAAATGGTTAGCCCAACCAGTGATGATTGTTTGAGGAATCCCATGAGTGACACCCCAGTAGACACCAGTAAACGCACGTGGCTGATTGCCTCGACATGCGCCGGTGCAGTCGGCGGCGTAGCAGTAGCTGTGCCTTTCGTTAGTACATTTCAGCCTTCCGAGCGTGCCAAAGCTGCTGGTGCGGCTGTAGAAGTCGATATCTCTGCCTTGAAACCAGGCGAGAAAATGACTGTGGAATGGCGCGGCAAGCCAGTTTGGATTGTCAAGCGCACGCCAGAACAACTGGAGTCTTTGAACAAGACCGAGTCACAGTTGGCTGATCCTGGCTCTGAGCGTAAGGCTTATCCAAACCCTGACTATGTGAAGAATCAGCACCGTTCGATCAAGCCTGAAATTTTCGTGGCTGTGGGTATTTGTACCCATTTGGGCTGTTCTCCATCAGACAAGTTCCAAACTGGCGCGCAGCCTTCGCTGCCTGCTGATTGGCTGGGCGGCTTCTTGTGCCCATGCCATGGTTCGACGTTCGATATCGCTGGCCGCGTGTTTAAAAACAAGCCCGCACCAGACAACCTCGAAATCCCGCCACACATGTACCTGTCTGAAACCAAGTTGCTCATTGGCGAAGACAAGAAAGCCTGATAGGACACACCATGGCTGAATTTAAAGAAATCTCTCCGAACGCCAGCGCTGGCGAAAAATTGTTGAACTGGGTCGACAACCGCTTCCCAGCTTCAAAAATGTACAAAGAGCATCTCTCTGAGTACTACGCTCCCAAGAACTTCAACTTCTGGTATTTCTTTGGCTCATTGGCATTGTTGGTGCTCGTGATTCAAATCGTGACCGGTATCTTCTTGGTCATGCATTACAAGCCAGATGCCGCTTTGGCGTTCGGCTCTGTTGAATACATCATGCGTGATGTGCCTTGGGGCTGGTTGATTCGCTACATGCACTCCACAGGCGCTTCGGCCTTCTTTGTGGTGGTGTATTTGCACATGTACCGTGGTCTGATTTACGGTTCTTACCGTAAACCTCGCGAGCTGGTGTGGGTGTTCGGCTGTGCCATCTTCTTGGCATTGATGGCAGAAGCCTTCATGGGTTACTTGTTGCCATGGGGCCAGATGTCCTATTGGGGCGCTCAAGTGATCGTGAACTTGTTTGCCGCTGTGCCTTTCGTGGGCCCCGATTTGGCTTTGCTGATTCGTGGTGACTACGTGGTGGGCGACGCAACGTTGAACCGTTTCTTCAGCTTCCACGTGATTGCTGTGCCACTCGTCCTGTTGGGCTTGGTGGTTGCACACATCATTGCGTTGCATGAAGTGGGCTCAAACAACCCAGACGGCGTCGAGATCAAAGGTCCGAACGCACCCAAAGATGCCAACGGTCACCCACTTGATGGCGTGCCTTTCCACCCTTACTACACCGTGCACGATGTATTGGGCGTGAGTGGCTTTTTGATCGTGTTCAGTGCCATCATCTTCTTTGCGCCTGAATTCGGTGGCTACTTCTTGGAATACAACAACTTCATTCCAGCTGATCCGCTGAAGACGCCTTTGCATATTGCGCCAGTGTGGTACTTCACGCCCTTCTATTCGATGTTGCGTGCGATCACCAGCGAAATGATGTATGCCTTGATTGCCTGCGTTTTGGCGGGTGCCTATTTTGGGGCTGTCAAAACCAGCTTGCCTAAAGTCATCAAGGCAGGCGTTGTGGGTGCGGCTTTGTTCGTGTCCTTGCTCATGCTTTCGATCGACGCCAAATTCTGGGGCGTGGTGGTCATGGGTGGCGCTGTGGTGATCTTGTTCTTCTTGCCATGGTTGGATAACTGTGCCGTGAAGTCGATTCGCTACCGCCCCGATTGGCACAAGTACATGTACGGCGTGTTCGTGGTGAACTTCGTTGTGCTGGCTTACCTGGGTGTGCAGCCACCATCACCGATTGGTGAGCGTGTGTCGCAAGTGGGCACCTTGTTCTACTTTGGCTTCTTCTTGTTGATGCCAATTTGGAGCCGTATTGGCGAAACCAAGCCAGTGCCAGACCGCGTTACTTTCACGCCTCACTGAGATTCACGGAGAACATAACCATGAAAAAAATTATTCTCAGCTTGGCATTGGCCCTCGGCGTGGTTGCAGGTGCGCAAGCATCTAGCGATGGCATTGCTTGGGACAAAGCGCCTAACAAAATCAACGACATGGGCGCATTGCAAAACGGCGCCAAGCTCTTTGTGAACCACTGCTTGAACTGTCACTCAGCCGCTTTCATGCGTTACAACCGCTTGAAAGACATTGGTTTGACTGAGCAGCAAATCAAAGACAACTTGTTGTTCACGACCGAAAAAGTCGGCGACACCATGAAGTCCAACATTGACCCTAAACAGGCCAAAGAGTGGTTTGGTGCAACGCCTCCTGACTTGACCGTGATCGCGCGTTCACGTGCTGGTCACAACGGCACAGGTGCTGACTACCTCTACACCTACATGCGCACGTTCTACCGTGATGAAACCAAGCCAACGGGTTGGAACAACCTGGTGTTCCCGAACGTGGGTATGCCTCACGTGCTGTGGGAGTTGCAAGGTGAGCGTCGCGCGGTGTTTGAGTCACACGACGGTCAACAAGTTTTCAAAGGCTGGGAACAAATCAAGCCTGGTAAATTGAACGACCAAGAGTACGACGAAGCCATGGCTGACCTCGTGGGTTACTTGACATGGATGGCTGAGCCAGCACAAACCACACGTACGCGCCTTGGTGTGTTTGTGTTGTTGTTCTTGGCAGGCTTTATGTTCATCGCATGGCGCTTGAATGCTTCCTTCTGGAAAGACATCAAGTAATTGCGCCAATTCGGCAACAGGCCTTGTGCCTGTTGTCACCTCACGGAGTGACAGGTTTGCCTGCCACTCTTTTTGATTTTTAGGAGACACCCATCATGATGGTGCTTTATTCGGGAACCACGTGTCCCTACTCACATCGCTGCCGTTTTGTCTTGTTCGAAAAAGGCATGGATTTTGAAATTCGCGATGTTGATCTTTACAACAAGCCCGAAGATATCAATGTGATGAACCCATACGGTCAAGTGCCAATCTTGGTTGAGCGCGATTTGATTTTGTATGAATCCAACATCATCAACGAGTACATCGACGAGCGCTTTCCGCATCCACAATTGATGCCAGGCGATCCTGTCGAGCGCGCTCGCGTGCGTTTGTTCTTGTTGAACTTCGAAAAAGAGCTGTTCACCCACGTGTCGACTTTGGAGTCTCGTGCCGCCAAGGCCAACGACAAAGCGTTAGAAAAAGCGCGTGCGCACATTCGTGACCGTCTGACACAGTTGGCTCCCGTTTTCTTGAAGAACAAGTACATGTTGGGCGAAAACTTCTCCATGTTGGACGTGGCGATTGCACCACTGCTGTGGCGCTTGGACCACTACGGCATTGACTTGTCAAAGAACGCTGCGCCTTTGCTGAAGTATGCAGAGCGCATCTTCTCGCGCCCCGCCTACATCGAGGCATTGACGCCCTCTGAGAAGGTCATGCGCAAGTAATTCGTATGTTGAACGCTCCAGACGCATCTTCCACCCGTCCGTATTTGCTGCGTGCCATGCACGAGTGGTGCACGGACAGTGGCTTCACACCTTATGTGGCCGTCTTGGTTGACGAGACCGTGCAGGTGCCCATGGAGTACGTCAAAAACGGTGAGATTGTGCTGAATGTGGGCTATGACGCCACGGCTGGTATGACGCTGGGTAATGAGTTCATTGAATTCAAAGCCCGCTTCGGTGGTGTACCCCGTGAAATCATCATCCCCGTTCATCGGGTGATGGCAATTTATGCACGTGAAAACGGACAAGGCATGTCCTTCCCCATGACTGCAGCGCCTGCTGAGCCCGCGCCCGTGCAAAAGAAATTAACACCTGTTCGCCCAGTGCTGAGTGCTGTTGAAACAACGCACGCGCAAACAGATGCAGATGATGAACCACCTACACCCACGTCGCCAGCGGGTCGTCCAGCGCTCACGCGCGTGAAATAACGCGTAAAAGTTAGGTTAGAATTCTGCCTGCGCCGCTTTAGCTCAGTTGGTAGAGCACCCGCCTTGTAAGCGGTAGGTCGTCAGTTCGAATCCGACAAGCGGCACCAAAATAAAACCCGTTATGCCTTTGGCGTAACGGGTTTTTCTTTGGCATTTCACTCGGCTATTTCATATCAGCGCGTTGCACTGACTTTCACGCGAATGCTGTTCACGTTCCAGCCCTTGGTGCGCAAATGCGCACATAACGCTGGCAAGGTTTGTCGCAATTTGGCCGCCACAGCACTGTTGGGCACCAACAAGCACCATGCATCGTCTTCCACACCACCAGATTGCACCAAAGGGCGCAATGAGGCTGGCAATAAAGGTGCGATGGCTTTGAGTCGATTTTGGGTGTCGCGGGCGACCGCAGAGAACTGAGCTAGGCCAGGTGCTGAGTCGAGCACCTGCTCAAGGGTTTGTGATTTGCCGCGCACGGAGACCTTGGCTTTCGGGGGCGTGCTGTAGCCCAACGCGCGGTAAGCTGCGAGTGTGTCGGGATGCGGCGTGGAGCGAGTAGCCATGCGGCAATTATGGGGCTGCAGACGGTTAAAATTCGCAGCTTCTATTACGCCTTTCAAAAAGGATTTTGCGACCCTTGTTTTTAAGTGAAAACAAGCCAGCCGCAGTGCTCGCATGGCTCTATCTTTCCTGACTCATATTTTTGGTAGCCGCAATGAGCGTCTACTCAAGCAATACCGCAAAACCGTCGCGCAAATCAATGCGTTGGAGCCGTCGTTGGAGAAGTTCAGCGACGAAGCGTTGCGTGCCAAAACCGACGAGTTCAAATCGCGTGTGGCCCATGGCGAAACCTTAGATGCTTTGTTGCCAGAAGCCTATGCCGTGGTGCGTGAGGCTTCCAAACGTGTGATGAAGATGCGCCATTTCGATGTGCAGTTGTTCGGTGGCATTGCTTTGCACCAAGGCAAGATTTCCGAAATGCGTACCGGTGAAGGTAAAACCCTCACAGCGACATTGCCCGTTTACCTGAACGCTCTTGCAGGCCATGGCGTGCATGTGGTGACGGTCAACGACTACTTGGCCAGCCGTGACGCGCAATGGATGGCCCGTTTGTACAACTGGCTTGGTTTGTCCGTAGGCATCAATTTACCCAATATGCCGCGTGCAGAAAAGCAAGCGGCTTACCGTGCAGATATCACGTATGGCACGAACAACGAATACGGCTTTGACTACCTGCGCGACAACATGGTGTACGAAGCGGCAGACCGTGTGCAACGCAAACTCAATTACGCCATCGTGGACGAGGTGGACTCCATCCTGATCGACGAAGCACGTACGCCACTCATCATCAGCGGTCAAGCTGAAGACCATACGGCGCAATACATCGCGATCAATCGCATCGTGCCTTTGCTCAAGCGCCAAATCGGTGAAGCTGACCCCCGCACAGGCGAAGGCATCATCGAAGCGGGTGATTTCACCGTGGATGAAAAATCACACCAAGTGTTCATGACCGAGCAGGGTCATGAAAACGCGGAGCGTTTGTTGAGCGCTAATGGCTTGTTGCCAGAAGGTGCATCGTTGTACGACCCCGCCAACATCAGCTTGATGCATCACTTGTACGCCGCTTTGCGCGCCAACCACCTGTACCACCGCGACCAGCACTATGTGGTGCAAAACGGTGAAATCACCATCGTGGACGAGTTCACAGGGCGCTTGATGTCGGGTCGTCGCTGGAGCGATGGTTTGCACCAAGCGGTGGAAGCCAAAGAGGGCGTGGAGATTCAAGCGGAGAACCAAACACTCGCCTCCATCACGTTCCAAAACTACTTCCGCTTGTACAACAAACTCGGTGGTATGACAGGTACAGCCGACACGGAAGCCTACGAGTTCCAAGAAATTTATGGTTTGGAAACGGTCGTCATTCCACCCAACCGCATCAGTAAACGCGAAGACCAGTTGGACCGCGTTTACAAAACGACAGCAGAAAAGTACAAGGCCGCGATAGATGACATTCGCGAGTGCTACGAGCGAGGCCAGCCTGTCTTGGTGGGCACGACGTCGATTGAAAACTCCGAGCTCATTTCACAGATGCTGGATCAGGCTAGGTTGCCGCATCAAGTGCTGAATGCCAAGCAGCATGCCAGCGAAGCAACCATCATTGCCCAAGCAGGGCGCGCCAAGATGATCACCATCGCCACCAATATGGCGGGTCGTGGTACCGACATCGTGTTGGGTGGTAACGTTGAAAAAGCGATTGCTGATGTGGAAGCCAATGACGCATTAGATGCCACAGAAAAACAAAAGCAAATTGATGCTTTGCGTGTGCAGTGGAGCAAAGACCACGAGGAAGTGAAGTCTCTCGGTGGTTTGCGCATCATCGCGACGGAGCGTCATGAGTCACGTCGTATTGACAACCAATTGCGTGGTCGTTCAGGTCGTCAAGGCGACCCAGGTTCTTCGCGTTTTTACCTCAGCTTGGACGACTCGCTCATGCGCATCTTTGCGGGTGAGCGTGTCAAGGCCATCATGGACCGCTTGAACATGCCTGAGGGCGAAGCCATTGAAGCGGGGATCGTGACACGCAGCATCGAAAGCGCTCAACGCAAAGTCGAAGCGCGTAACTTTGACATCCGCAAGCAACTGCTGGAATACGACGATGTGTCCAATGACCAGCGCCGTGTGATCTACCAGCAACGCAACGACATCTTGGATGCCACCGATTTGACTGCGCAGATCGCCAGCTTGCGCGAAGGCAGCTTCACTGACTTGGTACGCCAATACGTACCCGAAGAGTCTGTGGAAGAGCAATGGGACATTGCTGGCTTGGAACGAGCCTTGTTGCAAGAGTGGCTCATTGAGATGCCATTGCAAGACACTGTGCAAAAAGCCTCGGCCATCACGGATGAAGAGATTCTTGAACAAGTTATTGCCGCAGCGCATGCTGCATTCCAAGCCAAGCTCGATCGCGTGGGCATTGAGCAGTTCACACCTTTCATGCGCGTGGTCTTGCTGCAAAACATCGACAGCCATTGGCGCGAGCACTTGGCTGCATTGGACTATTTGCGCCAAGGCATTCACTTGCGCGGTTACGCGCAAAAGCAGCCCAAACAAGAATACAAGCGCGAAGCGTTTGAGTTATTTGGTCAATTGCTCGACTTGGTGAAAAACGAAGTGACGCGCGTGTTGATGACGGTCAAGATTGAATCGACTGATCAAATAGAGCAAGCCGCCACAGAGTTGGAAGATCGTGCGGAAAGCTTGCACAACGTGACCTACACCGCCCCTGATGAATCTGGTCAAGCTGTGACGACCGCTGACGAAGCTACCTTCGCAGCGCAAATGCCGCCTGTGGGCCGCAACGATCCCTGCCCATGTGGCAGCGGCAAGAAATACAAGCATTGCCACGGTAAGTTGGCCTAAGAGTTTTATGGCAGTACATCTCAATCCTCCCAACCCCGCAGATTTGCACGCCATCGCAGGTGTGCGCATTGGTGTCACCCAAGCGGGCATTCGCAAAGCAGGCCGCAAAGACTTGACCGTTGTTCTGATTGACGAAGGTGCGTCAGTCAGTGGTGTCTTTACGCAAAACCGTTTTTGTGCAGCACCGGTACAAGTGTGCCGTGAGCATTTGGATGTGGGTCAAGGTATTCGTGCCATGGTGGTGAACACGGGGAATGCCAATGCAGGTACAGGTGAAGAAGGCCTCAAGCGCGCCCGCGAAACCTGCGTGGCTTTGGCTGAGGCTTTGCATATTTCTCCGAACCAAGTGCTGCCATTCTCGACGGGCGTCATCATGGAGCCGCTGCCCCATGACCGCATCATCGCAGGCATACCAGCGGCCATTGCGGCAGCGGGTTCGGCCAGCAGTGCCCAACAATGGGCCGATGCGGCTGAAGGCATCATGACCACTGATACCGTGCCCAAAGCTGCCAGCACCCAAGTGCAAATTGGCAGTGCCACGGTGAGCGTGACTGGCATCAGCAAAGGTGCTGGCATGATTCGCCCCAATATGGCCACCATGCTGGGCTATGTGGCCACCGATGCGTGTGTTGCGCCTGTGTTGATGAAAGAGTTGTCTTTGGCGTTGGCTGAAGGTTCATTCAACCGCATCACCGTCGATGGCGATACATCGACCAACGATTCGTTCGTGGTGATTGCCACCAACAAAGCTCAGCACGCCCCCATCACCAGCTTGCAAAGTGCAGAAGGCCAAGTCTTGTTACAAGCGATGTTGCAAGTGGCGCGTGAGTTGGCGCAAGCCATCGTGCGTGACGGTGAAGGCGCGACCAAGTTCATCACCATCCGTGTGGAGGGTGGCCACACCAGCGCGGAGTGCCGTCAAGTGGCTTACGCCATTGCGCACTCGCCTTTGGTTAAAACAGCGTTCTTTGCCAGTGACCCCAATTTGGGTCGCATCTTGGCGGCGGTGGGTTATGCAGGCATCACCGACCTGGATCAAACAGCGATTGATTTGTATTTGGATGATGTGCATGTGGCCATTCAAGGCGGCCGTCATCCCGCTTACCGCGAAGAAGATGGCCAGCGTGTGATGAAGCAATCCGAAATCACGGTGCGCGTGGTCTTGGGGCGCGGTACCGCCAGCGACACCGTGTGGACCTGTGACTTGAGCCACGATTACGTCAGTATCAACGCTGACTACCGCAGCTGATGACTGACACGCTTCACCCCCTTGAACGCTTGGTGCAACGCGCCGAGGCATTGATGGCGCGCATCGAGCAAGTGCTGCCGCAGCCGATGGTGGAGCCTGATTGGTCAGCCAGTGTGGCTTTTCGTTATCGCAAGCGCAGTAGCGGCCGTGGTGGCTTAGAGCCCGTGCGTCATGTGGCCAAGCTGAGCTTGGCTGACTTGCAAGAGATCGACGGACAAAAAGAAAAAATCCAACGCAACACTGAACAGTTTGTGAAGGGCTTGCCAGCCAACAACGTGTTGCTCACGGGCGCACGTGGCACAGGCAAATCGTCGCTCATCAAAGCGTGTTTGAACGAGTACGCCCCTCAAGGTTTGCGATTGATCGAAGTCGATAAAGACGATCTGACAGACTTGCCTGACATCATTGAGTTGGTGTCTGAGCGTCCCGAAAAGTTCATGATTTTTTGTGATGACTTGAGCTTTGAAGACGGTGAGCCTGGCTACAAAGCACTCAAGTCGATCTTGGATGGCTCGATTGCCGCAGCCACACCCAATGTGTTGATTTACGCCACCAGCAACCGTCGCCACTTATTACCTGAGTACATGAAAGAAAACCTCACGTACACGCACACCGAAGACGGCGAAGTGCATCCAGGTGAAGGCGTGGAAGAGAAAATTTCTTTGTCCGAGCGCTTTGGTTTGTGGGTGAGTTTTTATCCATTCAGCCAAGATGAATATCTGACCATTGCTGCGCAGTGGTTGGCGTCGTTTGGCGTGAAACCTGCAGAGATCGAAGCGGCCAAGCCCGAGGCTTTGGTGTGGGCTTTAGAGCGTGCTTCGCGCAGTGGCCGTGTGGCGTATCAATTTGCACGCGACTACGCAGGCAAGCACGCTGCTTAAATTACGCGTTTCAACGCCATGACTGAAATTCTTGTGCGCGTGGTCGATGCCGACCAACCGCGTTCTGCCGATCGCAGCTTGGTACAGGTCGCTGTTGGCGTTTTGTTGCGTGATGATGATTCCTTCTTATTGACCAGTCGCCCCGAAGGTAAAGCCTATGCGGGTTACTGGGAGTTTCCTGGCGGCAAGCTAGAAGCCAATGAAACGGTGGAGCAAGCTTTGCGTCGCGAGCTGCAAGAGGAAATCGGCATCACCATCCAAGACTGCACGTTGTGGAAGACCGAGCGCATTGACTATCCCCATGCTTTGGTGCAACTGAATTTTTGCAAAGTCACGCAATGGACGGGCGAGTTGCAAATGCTGGAGTCTCAAAGTTTTGCGTGGCAGCAGTTGCCAGTGTCAGTGACGCCTGTGTTGCCAGGTACTGTGCCTGTGTTGCAGTGGTTTGCGCAAGAGCGAAAATTTATAGGTGAGACGCACACCACCTGAGCTGGTGGAGGAAAATTGCAAACCCAATGAGCGCCTTGGCACAGGCGCTTTTTTATTGCAAAGGTGTGTTTTCGAAGTCCGCGTCGTCTTGCGGTGTTTGGTCGGGTAAACGGTGCTCTTCGTTGGCCCAAGCGCCTAAGTCGATGTTGCGGCAGCGCTCGCCGCAAAAGGGTCGGTACTTGTTGGCGCTCTCGTAGCGGCTAGGCCCGCCACATTGCGGACAGACAACGATGCGAACCTCGGCGTCGTTCATGGCCTAAACGCAAAGAGCCATTTCAAAAGGCACATCGTCAGTGCTGTGCTGCAAACGACCATCGCCAGCTTGGCGCATCATGCGCACCCAAATCATCAAGCGGTTGCCGCTGATCTCGGGCACAAACCCCAGTGCAGGGTCAATGGCCACGCGCATGAGTTGGAATTTGCCTTGTGCCAAAGACTGTTGGAACTGACCACCCATGGCCATCATTTTTTGCGTGGTGCCTGTGTCTCGCATGAGAGAGAGCAGCAGATTGACGGACTCTTTCATTGGAATAAACACTTCGAACCAACGCAAGATGTCAGCACGACGAACATCTGGGCTTTGTTGTTGCCAAGCATGGTAGGCCGGCAAATCAAAGCAGCATGTGCCGCCAGGAATGGCCACGCGATTGCGCAACGCGCTTAGCCATTCGTTATCGGTGATGTTTTGACCAATTTTTCCCATAGGACCATTCAGTCCTGTAAAACAATGGTCGATGTTATCGAGCAGCTGTTGCAATGCCGTTTCAGAAACGGATGGGTTGCCGCGCAAAGAATTGAACTGTTGCTTATGGCGCTCTAAGTCTTTGAGCACATCGGACTTGAGATCCGTGCGACCACCTGCTTCGACCAACTCAAACAAAGTGGTGAGTGCAAAGTGGTTGTCTACGGGATGATCGCGTTGGGTGAGCTCTTCAAAACGCTGAAACAGGTGTTCCAACCGCAGGTAAGTGCGTACACGCTCATTGAAGGGATGTTCGTACAGAATCACGCGAAAAACGTCTTAATAGTGGACTTTGGTAATTGTGCGAATCATACCTGTTCACAAGGTGTTTTCTTTTGGATTACCTTGGTCCAATGGGCAGACTGAGCACGCTGAGGCGCAGTGCTTCCAGCGAGATGCCTTCGTTCTCAATCACCCAATCCGCTGCAGCCAATTTTTGGGTGCGTGAGGCTTGGGCGGAGATGATGGCTTGAACGACTTCACGGCTCCAGCCATTGCGGGCTATCACACGTTGAATTTGTGTTTCTTCCAAACAGTCCACCACCAAAACGCGGTCAACTTGTGCGCGCCACCGCGCACCAGACTCCACCAAGAGTGGCACGTCAAATATCAAGGTGTGATAGCCGTTGCTCGTGGCATGTTCCGCTTGACGCTGTGTCTCTTGGGCAACCAAAGGGTGAATGATGGCTTCGAGAACATGCTTGGCTTCTGGGTGACTGAACACATGCGCACGCATGCGTTCGCGGTCAAGTGCGCCTTCAGAGGTGATGAAGTGAGCCCCGAATGTTCGTGAAATGGCGGGCATGGCTGCACCTTGCGCAGTCGTGACGCGGCGTGCGATGGCATCTGCATCGATGACTGCAGCCCCTCGCTCTTGCAGCATTTGCCCCACAGTGCTCTTGCCGCTGCCAATGCCGCCAGTGAGGCCGATACGAAATGGAGTTCTTGGAGTCATGGGCTTGAGTCTATGCAAAAAATCACCAGCCCATCCAGAGCGCGATGCCATCTATGCCGATGATGGCAACGCCCATGCCAGCAGTAGCCAGAAAAGGGCCAAAAGGCACATAACCATCCTCGCGCAATCGTTGGTTAAATTTCAAAGCCAAACCCACCACGGCGCCACTGAGGCTCGCGGCCAAGACCACGGGCAACAGTGCCATAGGCCCTAGCCATGCACCAAGCCCCGCCAAAAGTTTGAAGTCACCAGCGCCCATGCCTTGTTTGCCTGTGATGCGTTCAAACACCGTGGCAACGCTCCACAGAGAAACATAGCCCACCACGGCACCCCACACCGCTTGTGTGAGTGGTAACGCCAGCCAACCTAGCACACTGGCCACAAGACCGCTCCAGACCAAGGTTTGTGTCAAATCATCTGGCAACAAGGTGGTTTGCCAATCAATCACGGACAAGGCTAGTAGCACAGAGGCAAAACCAGACCAACACAAGCCAGCTGTGTTGAAGCCCCAATGCCAAGTGCAGAACAGCCACAGCATGGCTGTGGCAACTTCGATCAGCGGGTATTGCAGACTGATGCGTTGGTGGCAAAAGGCACATTGACCCTTGAGCCCAAGGTAGCTCAGGACTGGGATGTTGTGCCAAACCTTGAGCGGTGTTTGGCAGTGCGGGCAGTGCGAGGCTGGCCAGCTCACGTCGTAGCGTGGGGCATTGGTGTTGTGCGTGTGTCCAGTCATCACCATGCGTGGAAGGCGATGGATCAGCACATTCACAAAGCTGCCCGCCACCAAGCCCAGCACCATGGTCAAGGCCATGTCCCGCGTCATACGACTTGTCCCAGTTGAAAAATTGGAAGATACAAAGCCATCACCAAGCCACCAATCAATAAACCCAGCACCACCATGATGAAAGGTTCTAAGAGTGTAGACAGTCGAGCAACTGTGCTGTCAACCTCTTGTTCGTAGTGTTCCGCTGTTTTTTCAAGCATGTGGTCGAGCGCACCAGACTCCTCACCAATCGCGCACATTTGCACAACCATACTGGGGAACAGGCCATTGGTGCTGTCCAAAGCCTGCGACAAGGTGTGACCTTGGATCAGTTGATGGCGTATGTTTTGTGTTGCGATTTGAAACCACACATGGCCTGTGACGCCTTGCACAGCTTCTAGAGCCTCGGTGAGGGGCACACCTGCAGAAAACAAAGTGGCTAGGGTGCGCGTCCAGCGTGCTGTGCAAGCATGCCGAGTCAATGGGCCTGCGATGGGGAGGTGCAATAACCAGCCGTGTAAATAGTGCTGCCATTGCCAGCGTTTTTTCAACTGATGCCTGAACCACCACATGCTGGCGATACAAACACTGAGCAATAGCAATCCGTATTGTTCAATCCCCGTGCTCAGTGCAATCACCCATCGTGTGAGCCAAGGTAATTCAGCGCCGAATGAGGCAAAAATAGTTTGGAATGCGGGTACAACGAACAGCAAAATTAAAACGGTCACGCTGATGGCAATGCTCAAGACGGCTGTGGGATAGACCAATGCAGTACGAATGGAGATGCGCAAGGTCTCGGACTTTTCTAAATGACTGGCCAAACGATTCAGCATGGTGTCGAGCATGCCTGTCAATTCGCCCACGGCGACCAGGTTGCAATACAGCGCATCGAATGCAGCATGCGGTTGCAACGCTTGGTTGAACGTCATACCTCCCTCAATCTGATCATGCAAGTCGCGCAGCAACGATTTGAGGGTAGCTTTGTTTTCTCCACGTTCTAACAGTTGAAGCGCTTGCAGCAAAGGTACGCCTGCGTGCTGCAAGGTGGCCAGTTGGCGGGTGAGTTGTGTGATGTCGCGGGTGGAGATTTTCGGTTTGGTTTGGAGTTTTAGCCAAACGGGCAATTCGTATTGGCGCCACACCCGTGTTGCCCGAATGCGTTGTTGTTTGAGTTGGTAACGCACGGCATCGGATGAGTCCGCGTGCAGATCTCCTTGGACAACTTTTCCTTCGCGGTCAATGCCACGCCAAGCGAAACGATGATCAGCCATGGTGAGTTAGTGCCATGACTTCTTCGATGGACGTGATGCCTTGCAACACCTTCAACCAACCCGCCTGTCGTAAGGTGCGCACACCGTCTTGCGCGGCTTGAGCTGCGAGGGTTTGGGCATCACTGTCGCGCATGATGAGGGCTTGTAGGGCTTCGCTCACGGGCATGACTTGGTAGAGCCCAATACGACCTTTGTAGCCCTTATCGCATGCATCGCAGCCTACAGCTTTGTAGGGGTTGGCCTGTGCGCGCATATGAGCAGGTATGGCGTTTCGGTCTGCTTCGCTTAGGTTGTGAAAAAGGAAATCAATTTCATGGCTGGCCATGGCTTGTTTGCAGTGTTCGCACAAGCGTCGTACCAGCCGCTGTGCTGTGACCAAGCTCACACTGGCCGCCACATTGAATGCCGCGACACCCATATGACGCAAACGCGCTAGAGTTCCGGGCGCATCGTTGGTATGCAAGGTCGACAGCACCAAATGCCCTGTTTGCGCAGCTTGAATGGCAATTTCTGCAGTGTCTAAATCGCGAATTTCGCCCACCATGATCACGTCTGGATCTTGCCGAAGTAGGGCGCGCAGGACGTTTGCAAAGCTCAAGCCTGCACGCTCATTGATGTTGACTTGGTTAGCGCCTGGCAAATGAATTTCAGAAGGATCTTCGACCGTCGAGATATTCACCTCTGTTCGATTGAGGAGCTCAAGGCAGCTGTATAGCGATAAGGTTTTACCCGAGCCTGTCGGGCCCGTCATCAAGATCAACCCATGTGGCTGGCCCAGAGCTTGAACCAGTTTGGCGCGGTCATCGGATTCGTAGCCCAGCGCGGCTAAGCCTGGACGTTCGCGGCTGAAATTCAAAATGCGCACCACAATCTTTTCCCCGTGCAGTGTGGGCAGTGAACTCACGCGTAAATCAATGAGCTGGTCAAGGTGCGGGTATTGCATCCGTCCATCTTGCGGTAACCGTTTTTCGGCAATGTCCATGCGTGCTAATACTTTGATGCGTGAGATCACCGCGTCACGCAGTGTGAGTGCAGGGGTGGCCGCTATGCGAAGCAAACCATCGATGCGAAAGCGTGCACGGAAATAATCTTCACCACTTTCAAAATGGACATCGGAAGCCCCAAGCGTCAGTGCCTGATGCAATAAGTCATCCAGTGTTTTGGTTGCTGAGTCCGTCGGAGTCACCATGAAATCTCTCCTCTGAAGAGATGAAATTTTTGGTTGCCAATTGCGCTACGTGTGAGAGTGGTCGTCACAAAGAAGAGCGCCTATTACCTTGTGAGTCAGACTTGCAAATACGCCAATTGGCGTATTTGTATTTTGATTAATTTAAGTAAACTTCTCCCATCAGCGTGGCTGATACCCAAATCAACAATAGGAAAAAGACCGTGAATAAGACTGAACTGATTGAACATATTGCAAGCAAATCTGACATTTCTAAAGCAGCTGCTACACGTGCACTCGCTTCTATCATCGAGGCCGTCAAAAAGACGCTCAAAAAAGGCGATGCCTTGACCTTGGTTGGCTTTGGCACATTCAGCGTCAGCAAACGTGCTGCTCGTACAGGCCGCAACCCACGCACAGGCGCAGCTTTAAAAATTAAAGCCGCTAAGGTGCCTCGTTTTAAGCCAGGCAAGGGTTTGAAAGATGCTTTGAATTAATATCAATTTAATTCAAAGTAAATTAATTAATAGCCCGCAAAATGCGGGCTATTTATTTTTCAATAATATGTTTAGAATACGCACTGTTCAAACATATTAAATAGGAATATTACACATGGCACGCAGTACCGTTGCAAATCAACTCGCCGCTATTCGTAAACAGCGTGAACTCTTGGATAAAAAAGAGCAGGCTTTGAAATCAAAGTCGCACGACAAAGTGTTGTCAAAAATTGTGGCCATGGCGAAAGAAGCAGGTCTTTCAGCTGCTGATATCACCAAGGCGCTGAGCTCTGGTAAAGCGACCAAAGCGACTAAAGCACCCAAAGCGACAAAGAAAGGCGCGTTGGCTGGCAAGAAAGTGGCTCCTAAATACCGTAACCCCGCAAACCCAGAGCAAACATGGACGGGGCGTGGTGTTTCGCCAGCTTGGGTGCAGACATTGAAAGCAGCTGGCACATTGGATTCAGCTTTGATTGCACAGCCTGCGGCTGTTTAATTAATGATGGCCAGGACAGAATCATGAATCGCTTGAAATACTTGGTTTGTGCCTTGGCTTTGATCGGTTTTGCCGTCTCGGCAAAACCGATTGGTAACTATCCAACCATTCACGTCAGTGAGTTGCCCGATCCCTTGCGCTCGGTGTGGAAAGAGCTCAAGCCAGAAATGACGCCGATGAGCGCTTGCGCCACTGCATTTGACAGTCATTCGGACGGTGAAAAAATGGCATTCCGCTGCTCGATTCACATCAAAATGGCGGCTGAAGGCGAGCGTCGTGCGATGCGTTATTGCGAAGAAAAACGCGCAGAAAAGGGCATCAAGATGCCCTGCAAACTGGTTCAAGAATAAAAACGCGGTATTCAGCGCGTTAAATTGAGTTTGCGCATGATTTGTTGCGTCGCCTGAATAATGGGCGCGGCCGCATGCGCTAATTTTTCGGCGTCCAAAGATTGATGCGCCCATTGGTCTGCGCGATCTAATATCAAATAAAAATCAGTCATGTCACCAATTTCGAAAGTCTCGTCTTTGGCTTTCATAATTTCCAGCAACGTCACGTAGCTTAAGAAATACAAGGCAAACATCAAAGAGGTCGATGCGTTTTGTGACAGTTCGTGGCCATCAACGAGTTCAGCAAACATTTCTCGAATCGTATCGATGGTGACTATTTCATTGGAATCGAATTTGAATTCGGCTTTGAAGCAATCGCAAGCAATACCCCATTGTTGAATGCTGTCGGTATAGGGTTTGTCTAAATCATGCATGCGATGGGGGTGTCAGATTAATTGCGACGGTCAAGCAATTGTGCCGCTAAGGCATGCATGGCATCGCGGTAAGGGCTTGCAGGTAATACATTCAACGCAGCAATCGCACGTTCAGCCTCTGAGTTGGCCGCTGCCCGTGTAGCTTCTAGCGCGCCAGTGCTGCGGACAATCGCCACGATTTCAGCCAGTGCATCCATTTCCCCATTTTCAATCGCTCTCTTGATGGTGTTGCGTTGCACGTCGGTGCTGCGTTGCATGGCAATGATGAGTGGTAGCGTGTTTTTGCCTTCGCGCAAATCGTCACCCAAATTCTTGCCCAGCTCTTTGGTGTCACCGTCGTAGTCGAGTACGTCGTCAATCACTTGGAAGGCGGTGCCCAAGGCTTGGCCGTAGTCGGCGCAAGCAGTTTCTACCTCGGGGGAGCATTTCGCCATGATCGCAGCCAAGCGGGTGCTGGCTTCAAAGAGTTTGGCGGTTTTGGAGCGAATCACACGCAAATAGGCCGCCTCGTCCAATGAGGCGTCGTGCATGTTCATGAGTTGTAGCACTTCACCTTCAGCGATCACGTTGGTGGCTTCGGCCAGCACTTGCAAGACGCGCATTTCGCCAGAGTCCACCATCATTTGGAAGGCTCGGGAATATAAAAAGTCCCCCACCAGCACGCTGGCAGGGTTGCCAAAGGATTCATTCGCCGTGGGGCGGCCTCGGCGCAGTGTCGATTCGTCCACCACATCGTCGTGCAGCAAGGTCGCGGTGTGGATGAACTCCACCACCGCAGCCAAGTTGTGGCGCTGGGCATCGGTGTAGCCCAAGGCACCAGCCATGAGTAACAGCAGGGCTGGTCGAACGCGCTTGCCGCCAGCGGAGATGATGTATTGCGACACAGTACCCACCAGCGGCACGCTCGAATCCAAGCGTTGCGCGATGACGCGATCAACTTCTGCCATATCGGCGGCGATCAGGGCAAGAGGGTTGGGTGGTGTGGTGGACAAAGTGTGATTAGGAAAAATGGAACGAAATGTGCCGAAACGCAGCTGGATTATAGGGATTGGCGGGGTGATGTCATTCGCTGCTATAATTTCGGGCTCTGCGGAAATCCGTCCGTAGATATCCACATAGATTCTTATCTAGAGGTCTCACATGTACGCGGTCATAAAAACCGGTGGCAAACAGTATCGTGTTGCTGCTGGCGAAAAAATTAAAGTAGAAC